>ENA-OWON01000474-OWON01000474.1-gut-metagenome-genome-assembly--contig:-NODE-474-length-14721-cov-5.070404_pt1 | contig 14721 bp, 6 predicted proteins | sample MGYA00248257_ERZ651798 | MGnify/ENA primary metagenome ERZ651798 (study PRJEB26908, sample SAMEA4031708) | gut metagenome | biome: gut; feature: normal infant; material: stool | place: China | collected 2015 ... | reverse complement strand
CCATACGTCAAGAAGCCAAACTTCAAGCGTGACGGCAGCTTTGAGTATTACATGAGCGAGCCAATCCGTGACAACGACGCCAAGGGCGTTGGTCCTTTCCTCTGGGCTAGCCTGGAGATGGAAATGCAGGGATTGAACAAGTAATAGTTGAATTTTGAATACATCAATATCAAATGAATAACAAGAAGATATTAACAAGCATGGCAGCAGCACTGATGAGTGCTGCTGCTTTGGCACAAGCCCCTGCCTTTCCGGGCGCAGAAGGTCACGGAAGATATGTAACGGGCGGAAGAGGTGGAAAAGTAATCCACGTAACTAATCTCAACGACAAGGGTACCGGATCGTTCCGTGCCGCAGTAACGGGCAACAGTAAGAAAATCATCGTCTTCGACGTGGCTGGCGTCATTCCGTTGGCTTCCGACCTCACCATCGGATCCAACACCACCATCTTAGGTCAGACTGCTCCTTCTCCGGGCATCACCCTGAGATATTACACGGTTCGTCCGGAAGACAACTGCATCATCCGCTTCATCCGTCTGCGACGCGGACAGGAAAAGGACGTCAATGATGGTGCTGATGCTACCTGGCAGCGCAACAAGACGGGCATCATCTTCGACCACTGTTCCTTCAGCTGGAGTATCGACGAGGTGGCATCTTTCTACGACAACAACAATTTCACCATGCAGTGGTGTACCGTTGCCGAGAGTCTCACCAATCCGGGCCACTCCAAGGGAGCACATGGCTATGGTGGCATCTGGGGCGGCAAGCTCGCCAGTTTCCACCACAACTTCGTAGGACATCTCATGAACCGAGGTCCACGATTCAATGGTGCAAGATACGGATGGACAGGCTATACCAGCAACAAGGATTACGACACCTATAAGTGGGAGAACCCCGTACAGGCAGAAAACGTTGACTTCCGCAACTGCGTGATGTATAATGCGCAAGGAACCTGCTACGGTGGTCCTGGCGGCGGACAGATTAACATCGTGAACAACTACTACAAGGCGGGACCAAGCCATAGCTTGAAGAGTAAAACCCTGAATGGCATCAAGGTGAGCGTAAGCTCCGGAAAGGAACGTGGCGGTCAGGACCGCATCACACAAGTTACCGTATCCAGCAGCGGAAATTCCGACAAGAAGCATCCTGAGTTCTACGAGATGACCAGCCGTTACTTCATCAACGGCAACACCACCGAAACCACCAAGGGAACAATTACCTGGAATCAGGACTGGAAGGGCGTGGTATACGACAAAGGTACTTACACTTATAATGGCGAGATCTATTCTGCTGATAAAAAGAATTTCTACGGAGATGCTGTAGCCCACCAAACCATTGACGGTGTTTCGTGCGTGAAGATCAAGATGGATAATCCTGCTCCTACGGGAGAGGTTACCACCCACTCTGCAGCCGAAGCCTTCAGCAAGGTACTGGCATACGGCGGAGCCTCGCTCTACCGCGATGAGATTGATGCCCGCTACATGGAAGAGGCTAAGACTGGTACAGCCAAGTACAAGGGAAGTATTACCAAATCACCTGGCATCATCGACAAGGTATCAGATGTAAACGGCTACACCGAGGCAAACTTCAGCACCGGTAGTCGTCCTGCCGACTTCGACACCGATAAGGACGGCATTCCTGATGCATGGGAGATTACCAACGGCTTAGATCCAAACGATGCCTCAGATGCCCTTACCTACTCGCTTGATAGCAAGGAGTACTACACCAACCTTGAGGTTTACGCCAATTCGCTGGTTGAGGACATCATGAAGCAGGGCAATGCTGATGCCGAGAGCAAAGTAGATGAATACTATCCTGCATGGAAGAATCCTACAGGCATTTTGCAAAACACCGGTTCCAATCCCAGTGAGTTGGTCAAAGTAACGTATTACAGCCTCAACGGCACCCTCCTTTCTGCTCCTCAAAAAGGCATCAATATCCGCAAGATGCTGTTTCAGAACGGACAGACCGTAGTGGATAAGGTAATAAAGGTATAAAACTTCTTATAAAACAAAAAGGGCATCCCCATGTTTGGGAATGCCCTTTTGTTTTATATGTATATACAATCTGTTACTTTACATACTTCTTACCGTTCTTGATAATCAAGCCCTTTGCAGAAGAAGAAACCTCCTGACCAGCCATGTTGTAGGTCTTACAATTCTTCTTGACAGCAGCAGCGTTTACTGAAGAAATACCAGTGCTAGTTTTTACCAATTCGAAGCCATAGAAATTAACTGAATTTACAGGATATGTAATAGCCACATCACCCTGCTTTACTGGTACAGAAATAACAGGAAAGACTTTTGTATCCTTTGTTACATTATCAACAGTCATTGGTACAGAAACAGCCTCAGACTCCAAAAGAATTTTGTTAACCAACTCTGTTCCATTCTGGGTCAATACAACATTACGATCAGTAGCAGAAGAGGAACCTGTACGGACATAAACCTTAAGAGTACCATCAGAAGGCACAGTAAGAATCAAATTGTTTTTTGTCAAAGACTTTCCACCACTTTTCAGTCTGAAAGAAAAATTTTTATAAGACTCAGCTGTTCCAAAATACTGGCTATTAGCATCCACTTCCATTTTACCATCTTTATCAACAACTTTCAATTCCAAGCCATCAGCCGAGAAAGTTTCTGGCACACTACCTTTGGCATATTTCTGAGTAAAAGTCAAAACCTGTGCATTAACACTAGCAGCCAAAGCTACGGCTGCGATAAGAGTAAAGAATTTCTTCGTAATCGTTTTATTTTAAGTTTATATATTATTAATTAGTTATTGAATAACTTTATTTTAGTTTGATTCATTTGCTAGTTTGTTTCGTTGGCAAATTTAGCAAATCATTTTGAGAATCTCGGAAAAATGTGAATCAAAATGAGCCAAAACTACGAAAACGATTACGTAAATTCAAACGTCAAGTACCAGAATATAAGAGAATTTTAGCTAGCAGACACCAAACGGGCTGAAGAGACTGCAGCCCCTTCAGCCCGTTGCAGAACTATATACTAAATTACAGTATTTTATCCTTCCTTTATCTTCCAATCACTAATTGTCCGCTGATTACTATCGTAATTAACACCAATTTTGAACAAGCGTTTACCATCAGCAGAATATGGAATCAGATATCCCTTTTCATCTATCTGTTTGAAAGCTTCTTCGGCAGAACCATCATACTTCAATTCGAAAACAAATACAGCATCAGGCATATATACCACTGCATCAGCCCTGCCTATTGCACTATCCTCCTCTACCCTCATATGGGCGCCCATCAGGTTGAAGATAAGATAGAACACCGTCTGGAAATCCCGTTCGTTCTTATTGCTCAAACGGTTGGAGATGCTGGCAAGATACGCTTTCAATCGAATCATTGCTCCCTCTACATCTCTATCATAAAGCATTTCCAGGAAATCACCCACCAGACTATTATTATCCAAAGATATTGGTGAAAGATAGTTAGGTGCAAGACTCTTGAGCATACCTATCTTTACCTCCCTGTTAGGATATTCCAGTGTATAACGATGCAGCATCGGATTATACTTCTTGATGGTGAGATAACCGCTCTGATAGAGCAAAGGAAGCGCAGAAGTCATCATTTCCGGCGAAACATCAAAGTCATCCACATCACATGATTTCTTCTCAATATCCATCACATTGACGTGATACTTCTGCAATGTCTTAATAAGATAAGACGGAGTGCCGGAGCCAAACCAATAAGGAGCAATCTTTCGTGCATTCAGCGCCTTTACCAGACTGAACGGATTGAAAACATCCTCTGATTTCTCACTGAAATGATAGCCGTCGTAGAATCTTGTCAGCTCTGCCAGGCATTCCTCATACGTCATGCCAAGGTCTTCTCCCAATGCCTCTATATCCGGTTTCATCTGAGTGGTAAGTTCCTTCTTGCTGATACCGCAGATAGCCGAATACTGGTCGAACATGCTGATATTTTCGAGGTTATTCAGCTCGCTGAAGATGCTGAGCTGCGAGAACTTAGTGATACCCGTAATGAAGGTAAACTCTAGGTATGGGTCGAGCTTTTTCAGAGGACTGTAGAAGTTCTGCATGATGCGGCGGAGGGGCTGCAGGTTCTCCTTCTCATGTACCACATCCAGCAATGGGGCATCATATTCATCGATGATGACAACCGCCTTTTCGCCCGTTTGCTCATAAGCACGCTTTACGATACCATCCAGTCTTTCATTAGGATATTTTTCACCTTCTCCCTTACCGTATAGCTTTTCATAGGGCAAAAGCTGTAGATTCAGATAACTGTTCAAGGCATCAGCATCAAAGTGCTTGGCACCGCTCATATCAAAATGAAGCACAGGATGCTTCACCCATTCCTTCTCATAATCAGCTATTGCCAATCCCTCGAAGAGTTCCTTTCTACCCTCGAAATAAGCTTGAAGAGTAGAGGCAAAGAGCGACTTTCCGAATCGTCTTGGACGACTCAGAAAAACATACGACATCTGCTTTTCTCTGAAATCCACGATATATTGGGTCTTATCTACATAGAGATAACCTTTCTCACGGAGTTTTTCGAATGTCTGTATCCCCACAGGGTATTTATTTACTATTTTTGCCATAATCTTACAAACTTTACGTTTTGCGCGGCTAAATTACAAAGAAAATCTGAATTAACCAAAGAAAATATCAAATAACTTAACTTTCACTTATCAAGAAATGAAAGGAGATAAGGAAGTACTATAAAGATAGCAAGAGGGTGTGCCATAACTTATGACGCACCCTCTATATACCTTACTAAAGTTTAGTAGTTTGTTTTGCCTGCAAAAGTACGACTTAATTCTCGTTTGGCAAAAAGAGATAAAAAGGCGGAAATGTACGAAAACGATTGCGTAGCTTTTACGACAAAATCGTAACAAAAAGTTCTTAAATAGAAATAATAAGTGTATTTTTGCACCAACAAACTTAAAAAATAAATCGAAAATAAAAATTATAATAAGTATAACAACCTAAAAGGCAAACAAATGAAAAGAAATCTACTAAGATTGGGGCTTCTCAGCCTGTTGCTTGTCTTTGCTTTCATCGCAAAGGCACAAAATGTCACTGCTGTTTGGGACTTTCAGAACAATCTTCCTGAAGGTATCAACACTGCAGCTAACTTTCAAGGTAAGGAGGGCGACCTCGCTTCAACCGTAGAAGGCATCACTATGCACGTAAACGCTACACAGGGTAAGTTGAAAGGCAGAACATCTGATGCACAGTTTAACACAGGAACCATCCTGCAGATTCCAGTAAAATCAGCAAATGATGTTGTAACCGTAACAAGTTACCCAAACTACCACAACCTCACCGTAGGCGGAAAGGCAGCTACTGAAGACGTAACAGAATACAACGCAACATCAGCCGAAGTGGCTAAGGGATATGTAGAAGTAGTTGCTACAGGCGGCTGCTACCTCTATCAGGTTATGGTGGTACACGTAAGCGCCATCCAGGAGAAGGCACTCTACACTACCGACTTCACCGAGTGGAAAAAGATAGATGGCAAAACAGCCAACAACACTTTGGTAGACCTCAAAACTCTCTATAGTAAAGAGGCATTTACCATGACTCTCAATGGCGTTGAGATAAATCCAACAGGAACAAACACTAAGTTCGCTGATCGTACCGGTTATATGAAGACCCTAAAGTACACTGGCGAATACTCTACAGCCGAACCAAGCGCAGTAACCTCTCCATTGGCAAGCATCACCAAGATTACCCTCCACCAGGCTGCTACAGGTGGCACACGTGGTATCAAGGTATCCGTAAAGGGCGACGGAGATGCAGACTGGGTAGCTATCCACAACGTATCCATTGTAACCACAAGCGGTGAAGATCTGACACTCAACGTAAACCGAACCAACTGCCAGATCAAGTTCGAGGGCTTTAAATTGAGCCAGAACGCATTTGTTACCGACCTCGCTATCTACGGAAATGTAGATATGAGCAAGACTCCAATGCTGGGCACTTTCAGCCTCAACGGCACCAAATATTCAGCCGTTGACATCTTCAAGGAAGACGCATCAGGCAAGCAGCTCGCTACCCTCCTCGTTTCAAAGAAGACAAACCTCATCAGCGAGACCAATCCGCTGAAAGACCTCGTTGCTGCAAACGGAACCATCAAGAGTACAACATATACTACCACCGGCGAAGGTGCAGACCAGAAGACCGTGGTAACCATCGTTGTAGAATCTAACGGAGATGAGGTAACTTACGAGCTCACCGTAGCCTTCAAGCCAGACTTCACCCTCACCTATTATAATATAGACGGCACAACAGCTATCGGAACCCAAAAGGTGGAGCAGGATGCCAACATTGCGAATTTCAAGGAAGGCATAGAAGACAAGGTAACCGTAGCCGAAGGAAAGAAATTCCGTGGCTGGGCTACCGACCTGAAGAAAGACAGCAAGAAGTTCACCACCTCTTCTGTCATCACAGCAGATACCAAACTCTATGCACTCGTTACAGATATTGAGACCGCAAGTGAAACAGCCCGTTACGATTACGACCTCCAAAAGGAAGGTTTCGACATCAACGACCACGAGGCCATCTCGGTAGAAGGCAACGGCAAATGGCATGATGCCACACACGGCTGGAGCTTCGAAGCTACCGACAAGCTCAAGGTTAAGATGGGCGGCAAAGGTTACATCAAGATGAACCTCTGCCAATATTCTAAGACAGGTAAGATTATCCTTCTCAATCCTAAGGGAAATGAAGTAAGTTCTATTGATGCAAAGCCAACAAAGGACGGCAACCTCGGTATTCTCCAGAACGAATCTACCGAGAGCGGAGAATATACCCTCACTTTCGATGCAGATACTTACATCCACAGCCTCAGCATCGTAAACATGACAACTCCTGCTTATACACAGAACGGCAACTGGATGGAGGTAAAGGCTGGCGACGCACAGGGCTTCATCACAGCCCTCGAAATAGCAAACGGCAACAATATTGAAACCAACGCTGCCCGCACATACATCTTCTTGCCTAACGGCACATACGATCTCGGAGACAAGTGTCTTACCCCAATCAGCGGTAACAACATCTCTATCATCGGCGAGAGCATGGACAACACCATCATCGTCAACAAGCCAGAGGTAGAGGGAATCGGTGTTACGGCAACATTGTTCAACACCAGCACTGGTCTCTACATGCAGGATCTCACCCTGAAGAATGCTTATCCATTCGACAAGAGCACCGGCCGTGCCGTCTGCCTCCAGGACAGGGGTACACAGACCATCTGCAAGAATGTGAAGATGCTTTCTTACCAGGACACTTACTACAGCAACAACAATAATGGCCAGTACTACTTCGAAGGTTCAGATATCCACGGAATCGTAGACTTCATCTGCGGTGGTGGCGATGTATTCTTTAACAAGTGTACCTTGACATTGGAACCTGGTAAGGGTTCATACATCACAGCTCCTTACACAGACGGAACTGATTATGGTTATGTATTTGACGGATGTAAGATTGTAGGTTCAGCTACTGACAGCTTCACCTTCGGTCGCTCTTGGGGTGGAACAGCCAAGTGTGCATTCCTCAACACCATCCTCGACAAGAACGCAGCAGCCAACATTGCTTCAACCCGCTGGACAACAGATGGTATGAACGTGGTTGCCAAGAACTTCTTCGAGTACAACACTGTTGATGAGAACGGCAAGGTAATTTCTCCTGCTGAGAACATCGTGAAGTTTACAAAGGATAAGGAAGTTAGCGAGTACAACACAATCATCACTGCTGAGAAGGCAGCAGAGTTCAACCTCAACAAGGTATTTACCAACTGGAAGCCAGCCGACCTCGCTTTTCAGACCACAGCCACAGCGGCTACATTGGGCAACGACAAGCTTTCATGGACAGGTGCTGCCCAGATGTATCTCGTAGCAAAAGACGGCAAGTTCTTCGCCCTGACCACAGAGAAGTCAGTAAACCTCAACGGCGAGAAGGGAACATTCACCGTACGTGCAGCCAACCAGATGGGAGGTTTCGGTGCAACAACCAATTCAGTAAGCACTGGCATCCGCAACATCACCTCAGCTACAGATGCAGCAGTCATCAAGACCGCCATCTATGCAGCCGACGGCACCCAGCTCTCAAATCTTCAGAAGGGTATCAACATCATTGTGAAGACCCTGGCAGATGGCAGCAAGAAGACAAGCAAGGTCATCGTAAAGTAAAGAAACAGAGACCATAAGTAATTAGATTGACAGATAATATTCGGAGTGCAATATCCCCATCCTCTTTCAGAAGGGTGCCGGATATTGCACTTTTTTTGTTCCCTCAACTCCCGAAACAGCAAAAACGGGAACTGAGAAAACAGACCATCGAAATGTAAGAAACATAGTATTTACGCAAAAATCTGTAAACGTTTACGTAATTTTTTACCCCCAATATACCTATATTCTCATATTTTTTATATACTTTTGCAACAAGAAAACCACGACTTAGCTATTGCTACGCTTCTAGGTTGCCCCCACCGGAGCCTTCGGGTTCCAAGAGGAACATCCCTTCAGCAAGCATCTGCTCAGAACTGGAATTCTACTTAAAAACATTAAATAAAAAACATTAGAATATTAGTAATTTAGAATAAGTTTTATCTAAACCTAAAGTGTATGTCTGGTAAATACAAGAATCTTAGATTTGCGCTTGTTGCTGCTTCATTGGTTATGTCAGCTAATGGATATGCGCAAACAGTGATTAAGGGTAACGTAACCGACAATACGGGCGAGCCTGTTATTGGTGCTTCTGTCATTGAAGATGGAACAGCCAGCAACGGTGGTGTTACCGATATTGATGGTAACTTTACTATCACACTGAAAGGCAACAGTAAGAAAATCAAGGTTTCATACGTGGGTATGAAGCCTCAGGTAGTCAGCGTATCTGGCAAGTCTGTCATCAACATTAAGTTGGAAGACGACAACACCACCCTCAACGACGTCGTTGTAATCGGTTATGGTGCTGTCAAGAAGAAGGACTTGACCGGTGCTGTAGCTACGGTAGACAACAAGGCTCTGACACAGGTGCCTGTAGCTTCAGCTTCTGAGGCATTGACAGGTAAGATGCCTGGTGTACAGATTACAACAACAGAAGGTTCTCCTGATGCTGATGTAAAGATTCGTGTACGTGGTGGTGGTTCTATCACCCAGAGCAATGATCCTCTCTACATTGTTGATGGCTTCCCTGTAGAAAGCATCAGCGATATTCCTGCATCCGACATTGAGGATATTACAGTATTGAAGGATGCTTCATCTACGGCCATTTACGGTTCACGTGGTGCTAACGGTGTAATCCTCGTTACTACTAAGGGTGGTAAAGAGGGTAAGACCAGTGTGTCTTATAACGCATACTATTCTTGGAAGAAAATTGCCAAGAAGCTTGATGTACTGGGCGCTCGTGACTATGCTAACTGGCAGTATGAGTTGGCTAGCCTGCTGAATAAGGTTGAAGACAAGTACGAGCCTTATTTCGGAAGCTACGATGATTTGGACATGTACGACAATGTTGCTACCAATGACTGGCAGGACATCGTATACGGAAGAACCGGTCACACCTTCAACCACAACTTGAACATCAATGGTGGTACAGACAAAATGAAGTATGCTTTCAGCTATGCACGTATGGATGATAAGGCAATCATGCAGATGTCTAACTTCGTACGCGACAACCTCAGCCTGAAGCTGAATGCTAAGCCAACAAAGACCGTAACATTGGACTTCCAGGCTCGTTGGTCTAAGACCAAGATCAATGGTGGTGGTGCTAATGAGCAGAGTAGTACTTACAACACAGACAAGCGTCTGCGTTATGCTATCCAGTACACTCCATTCCCTGTTGCAGGCTTGTCTACAGATACGGATGATGATGACACAACCAACTCATCATTCTACAACCCTGTAACAAGCTTGAAGGACAACGATCAGAGAAGAGTGCGTACAACATTCAACATGTCGGGCGCTTTCACTTGGGAGCTTTACAAGAACCTCAAGTTCAAGACTGAGTTCGGTTACGATACCTATAAGGTAGATACAAAGAGATATTATGGTACAACAGCCTATTATGTCCAGAACGTTCCATCTTCCGAGAATCAGGGTAAGCCAGCAATCACACTGACTAACCAGTATCGCACCAAGTTCCGTAACACCAACACCTTGAACTACGATTTCAAGGCTTTGTTTGGTAAGAACAGCAAACATAGCTTGAACGCTTTGCTCGGTGAGGAGTACATCATCACAAAGAATGAGACAATGACCAATACGGTTCATGGCTTCCCAAAGACATTCTCAGCTAACGACTGCTGGAGACTGACTACTCAGGGAACACCATTCCAGATTACCGACTTCTATGATCCAAATGACATTTTGAATTCATACTTCGGTCGTGTAAACTATGGCTATGATGACAAGTACCTCTTGAGCGCAACAGCCCGTGCCGATGGTTCTTCCAAGTTCTCTGACGGCAACCGTTGGGGCTTCTTCCCATCAGTAGCTGCAGCTTGGCGTATTTCTTCTGAGTCTTTCATGAAGGGTACAGAAAAGTGGTTGGATGACTTGAAACTTCGTCTCTCTTACGGTACAGCAGGTAACAACAATATTCCTTCAGGTCTTCTGGTACAGGAATACGTAGCTAATTCATCAAGCTGGATTAACGGCTACAATTCTTATCTGGCTCCTTCCAAGACCATGGCAAACCCAGACTTGAAGTGGGAGACAACCGTTACACGTAATATCGGTATCGACTTCACTCTCTTCAACAGCAAGTTGACCGGTAGCATCGATGGTTATTGGAACAATACCAAGGACCTTCTGATTCAGTATCCAGTAGCTGGTACAGGTTATGACTACCAGTACCGCAACATGGGTGAGACCCGCAACCAGGGTCTTGAGTTTGCACTGACATGGAATGCCATCAACAAGAAGAACTTCGGTTTGACTCTTGGTGCTAACATATCATTCAACAAGAACAAGGTTCTTTCATTGGGAGATATGGAATCAATCGACAACATCAGCACTCAATGGGCTTCTTCAGAAATCGATCAGGATTTCGTCATCAAGGCTGGCGAACCTATCGGACAGATTTGGGGCTACAAGAGCGCAGGTCGCTATGAAGTAAGCGATTTCGATATTGAGGCATCAAAGGCTCAGGGTAAATGGGTTTTGAAAGAAGGCATAGCCGACTGCAGCAACGTTTTGGGTACAAGCGTACGTCCTGGTAGCATGAAGATTGCAGAGACCAAGGCGGAGAAGACAGGTACTATCACAACTGCAGACCGTCAAGTGATTGGTGATACAAACCCTACACATACAGGTGGTTTCAATATCAATGCACGTGTTTACGGTTTCGACTTGACAGCCAACTTCAACTGGAGCGTAGGCAACGACGTATACAACGCCAATGCCATCGAGTATACCCAGACTTCAAAATATCAGTATCGTAACCTCATCGATAAGATGGCTGGCGGTTCACGCTGGACTAACATCGATGCAAACGGTAACTTGCTAAACTGGGATAATGCAGAAGAATTAGCTGCACTCAATGCCAACACAACGATGTGGTCACCATACACAGGTAAGTATGTCTTGACAGACGCTTATGTAGAGGATGCATCATTCCTCCGCTTGAGCACATTGACTTTGGGTTACACCCTGCCTGAGAATCTTACCAAGCGTGCAGGAATCAACAGTCTGCGCTTCTATGTAACCGCATACAATGTATTCTGCATCACCAACTACTCAGGTTTTGATCCAGAAGTATCAGCCATCCGCAAGACCAACCTGACCCCAGGTGTTGACTACTCAGCATATCCTAAGAGCCGTCAGTTTGTAATCGGTATGAACCTCAACTTCTAACAAATAAAAGACTATAAAAATGAAAAAATCATTATATATTTCATTTCTTTGTGCAGCAACATTGATGTCTTCGTGTGATTTGGAGGCTCCAACACAGTCTTCTATTACAGAAGAAACAGTCTTCTCTACCGAGGCACTTGCTGATGCTGCCGTTATGGGTATCCACCAGTCTTTTGGTGAGACCAACTCATATCGTGGTCGCTTCATTCCATATTATGGAACCAATACCGACTGCGAGATTTTCAACAACTATGCCGGTGTGAGCGACCCATCTACCGATAAGGAAGCATCATTGGCTTGCTATTCAGCCTCTTCTACCAATACATACATGAACACAAGTTCAAACGCTTGGGCAAAAATGTATGAGGGTATTGAGCGTGCCAACAAGGCTATCGTTTCTATCCAGAAATATGGCAATATTGACACCAATAAGAATATGGCCCAGCTCTATGGCGAGTTGCTTTCATTGAGAGCATTTATCTACTTCGACCTGGTAAAGGCATGGGGCGATGTTCCTTATCGCTTTGAGCCTAACACCTCAGAGACAGTATATCTGCCAAAGACTGACCGTGTTACCATTCTCAAGAAATTGATAGAGGATTTGGAGACTGCTGAGAATTATCTCGGCTGGCCTAACGAAAACTCTTATACCAAGTCAACAGAACGTGTCAGCAAGTCTTTTGCAAAGGGTCTCCGTGCCCGTATCGCTCTCTTCCTTGCTGGTAAATCTGAGTGGCCAAACGAAGGTCTCCGTTATAATCTTCAGGATGAGAACGAGCGCAATCAGATGTACACCATTGCAAAAGATGAGTGCGTAAGCATCATCAATCAAGGCTGCAACAAATTGGGCACAAAATTCGACGAGAACTTCCGCAACCTCTGTAATGAGGATGTTACAGCAGGTAAAGAGTCTATCTATGAACTTCCTTTCTCAGACGGTCGTGGTCGTGTACTTTACACCTGGGGTGGCAAGCACAAGACTGTAGATAGCTGGACAAAATTGGCAAAGGGTGGTGTAAACGGCCCTACCCCAACTCTCTGGTATGATTTCGACAAAGACGATGCTCGCCGCAACGTTACCTGTCTTCCATATACATGGGATGAAGGTGTGAAGACTATCTCAGGTAGTTCTGGCGGTGGATGGAGTTTTGGTAAGCTTCGCTTTGAGTGGATGAAACGTAAGGTTACTTCTACCAATGATGACGGTATCAACTATCAGGTTCTTCGCTACGCAGATATCTACCTGATGGCTGCCGAAGCAGAGAATGCCCTCAATGGTCCTGCTAATGCAAAGCAATATCTGATGCCAATACTCAACCGTGCTTATCCTTCAGCCAAGGTTAGCACCATCTTGAACGAAGCATCTACCAAGGAAAGTTTCCAGCTTACCATCGAAGACCAGCGCAAGTTTGAGTTCGCTGGTGAAGGATTGCGCAAGCTCGACCTTATGCGTTGGGGTAAGTTAGGAAGCACTCTTGCACAAACCAAGGAAAAGATGACCCAATTGGCCAACCGTACAGGAATCTATGCCAACTACCCTAAGAAGCTCTACTTCAATGAGGGCTTAGGTGCAGCCAGCACAGATGCTGACAGCTACGAAGTTTACGGTTTGGAAGCAGGACAGACTGATGCTGAGGGCAAGTCTCTTTACGAAAGCAGCACCAACTGGTTTACCTATAGAGAGCACGTTGACGGTGAGAGCAAGGATGACAATAAGAGCGTTACTGACAACAATAACAAGATTGACAAGTATCTGAACTATCTCTACATCAACAATCCAGACGAGAAGATGTTCTGGCCTATCTGGAAGGTATTCATCGATGGTAGCAACGGCTTGCTCAAAAACGATTATAATTATTAATCCATTCAAGAAGAAAAGATTATGAATATTATAAAGAAATTAACTTATATCTTAGCTCTTGCTGCGGTACTCTTTACCGCAGCAGGATGCTCAGACCCAGACGATGAGTTGACAAGCGTAGAATACGACCGACTCTTCAAGCCTACAGCTGTAGAGGCTAAGGTACAGAACAAGACTAATGTACAACTTACCTGGGAATGTTTGTCTAAAGCAGACAGCTACACCATTCAGTTGTTTGCTGAAGATGCTGATATGAAGTTTGAAGGAACTCCAACCTATGAATATACAGACGTAACAACAGTTCCTTATCTCATTACAGGTCTTTCTGGCGAAACTACCTACTCTATCCGTATCAAGGCTATAGGTAGTTCCAAGGAATCTCATTGGGCAGAAGCCTCTGTTACAACAGATGCTGAGCAGATTTTCGAAACCGTTACTGATGATGATATCACTGCAAAGAGCGTAACATTGAAGTGGACTCCAGGTTCAGAAGTTACTACCATCGCCATTACAGGCGGTAAGGAAGAGACTTATACACTCTCTGATGAGGAGAAGCAGAATGGTACAGCAACCATTACAGGTCTGAACTACGAAACCAAGTATACATTCACTATTTTGAATGGCACCAAGGCTCGCGGTAAGGTTTCTGTAACCACCATGCCAAACTACACTCCAGCTTATCCAGGTGCTGACCTTCAGGCATTGATTGATGCTACTGAAGAGGGCGGTACTGTCATGTTGCTCCCTGCTAAGGACGGTTCTACCAACGAGTTTATCTACACAGGAACCGATGGTGCTGAAACAACCAAGGAGTTGACCATCAGCAAGAACATATCCATCAAGTGTCTCGGCACCAAGCCAGTCAAGGCTCGTATCAAGTTCGTACTCGACGGAGCTACCGGCTTCACTACAGAAAACATCCAGTTTGAAGGTGTTACTGCAGATGCTCTGATCAAGGGTGTGAACTGCTCAGGAAGAATCAACGTCAAAAATATCGAGGTTAGCGGAGAT
>ENA-OWON01000472-OWON01000472.1-gut-metagenome-genome-assembly--contig:-NODE-472-length-14908-cov-7.784977_pt1 | contig 14908 bp, 17 predicted proteins | sample MGYA00248257_ERZ651798 | MGnify/ENA primary metagenome ERZ651798 (study PRJEB26908, sample SAMEA4031708) | gut metagenome | biome: gut; feature: normal infant; material: stool | place: China | collected 2015... | reverse complement strand
TGCCTGCTTTCGGCCTATATCAACACCTTCCTCGCGGCGGTGTGTCAGGCGGACGCCCTTGCCGCCACGGCGGAGATTGCGCCGGTGGTGGAGGAAATGATGAAGCTGCTGCCGCTGGTGTTCTATCTTCTGGTGTTTGAGCCGGAGAGCGAGAGAATTAAGCCCGCCGCCATCACGCTCGCCCTGAGCTTCGCCACCTTTGAAAACGTGTGCTATCTCATCCAGAACGGCGCGGACCGCTTCTCCTTCATCTTCTTCCGGGGCTTCGGCACGGGAGCCATGCACGTCCTCTGCGGCCTGATCGTGGGCGGCGGGCTTGCCTATGCGTGGCGGCGGACGTGGCTTAAAATAGCCGGTACGTGCGGGCTGCTGGGCGCGGCCATCACCCTCCACGCCATCTATAATCTGCTCATTGCTTACGGCGGCGCGGCGCAGTATGTGGCCTATGTCCTGCCGGTGCTGCTGGTAGCGGCGGGAAGATGGTCCGCTTTCCGCTTATCGCAGAGGAAATAACCGAACATTTACTCCCTGAGAGCTGCCTTTTGGCGGCTCTCAAATTTTTTTGAAAAATTTTGCGTTTTGGGTGAGAGTTTTTTCGATTTTTTGTACCTATATAAGTGAAAGGGTTTTTATCACAGTTCCAGACAAACCGGAAAGGGGGTTCAAACGATATGTACGATACCGCAAGACGGGTCGCATTCGTCAAGCAGCGGGTGCGGGAAAACAACCGCCGGAGGCAGCGGCGCGAGGTAATAAGTCTCTCCGCAGCGTGTATGCTGCTGTACGCGGCGCTGATGCAGACAGCGGGCACGGTCGTCGGGCCGGGGCAACCGGAAGCATGGGGCGTGTTCGGCTCGATGCTGCTGCGGCAGGACGCGGGCGGCTATGTGCTGGTGGCCGTCGTCTCCTTTGCAGCGGCGGTGGTCATCACCGCGCTGTGCTTCCGGCTCAGAAGCAAGGAAAACCGGAGAAAAGACGGGACGGATAAGCCGAACCAACACGAAAAGGAGGAGAAAAGCCAATGAAGAAACGAATACTCAGTATCATACTTCTATGCTGCATGGTGCTGACGCTGCTGCCGACAGCGGTCTTTGCTGCGGGTGAGCTACCGGATGTCAAACTTTCCGTCCCAACGGCGTTTGACAAGATAGTGGACCTTACGGAGCAGAACAAAGAATTGAAAATCAAGGACAGCAAGACCTATCTGATCAAGGGCTCCACAGATCCGAACTGGTATTTTCAGTACCGGATCAAAATTGATGGCAAGAACAATACACCGCACATCTTTCTGGACGGCGTCCGCCTTCAGGCACCCGAGGACGGCCCTGCCATCGAGCTTTACGGCGGCGCCTCCGCCTGCCTGTACTTTATCGGCGGGGACAGCGAGCTGATCGGCGCGGAGAACTTCGCTGCGCTGCAGAAAAACAAAACCGATGGCTATCTCCGGGTTCTGGTGCAGACGGGGACAAAGCTCACGTGTGAAGGCGGCAGGTATGGCGCTGGCATCGGAGGCTCAAAGGTCGGAATCAAGAACTTCTCGCAGGGACACGGCATGAACCTTCATTTCGGCTCTCTGGCGACGGGTATCTATGGCGGTGAGATTCTTGCGACCAGCGGCGTATACGGTGCGGGTATCGGCGGCGGTCAGGGCGGCGTCGGCGAGCAGATTTATGTGTATTCCGGCAAGCTGACGGTGCGGTCCGTTTCGGAAGGCGCAGGGATCGGTGGCGGTCAGGGCGGCCCCGGCCGCTTTATTTATATCAAGGGCGGCACGGTGAATGCCGGCAGCGAGTCAGGCGGAGCAGGAATAGGCAGCGGCGATCAAGACGGACAGAACAAGTCGGAAGATGCGCATCATATCGAGATTTCCGGTGGAACGGTCGAAGCTTGGAGTAACTATGCCGGCGCAGGAATCGGTGGCGGAAGAGGCGGTTCGGGCTATGACATTTCCATCACTGGCGGCGTGGTGAGGGCGCAGGGCTACTTGGGCGCGGGCATCGGCGGCGGCATGAACGGCAACAGCGGGAACATTCTGATCAAGGACACAACGCTGACTGCGCTGGCCTTTCCGCTTTATCAGGACTACGGTTATACAGAGCTGTCTGCATCCGCGGTCGGAAGAGGCTCGAACCGGGCGTACTACATGGCAGTGATGCAAGATCAGGAATTTGCAATGATTATAGAAGAGAACATCAAAATCGGAGCCTCGGACGGGAAGTCCGTGTGGCTGAGCGCGACAGGGTGGCAGTGGCGCCACAACCAGGAACCGTATAAGAAGTACTGGGGCACCACAACGGAGCTTCTTATCCCCAACGAAAATGGGCGCGTGGATCTGCAGCGGTTGAGCCTGCCATATGCCTACAATTACGGCAGAGTGATCAGCAAGCTGGAGCTGCGCTGCGAGGAAAGCACATGCAGCCATGAACTGGGTTGGACGGACCGGGACGGCTGCCACATCTGGGCCTGTGTGAAATGCGGCGCGCGAGACCCCGCTGCGGAAATGTCCAAACAAAACGCCAAACACATTCCCGGCGACTGGGGCAATCAGAAGCAGCTCTGCACTGTGTGCGGCCATGTGATGGGAACGGACACGAAGGCGCCGGTGCTGGAGGGTTTGAATGACGGTGAGAGCTACACCGTCGAGGATACCATCGATGGAAATCCCGGCGCGTACACCTTCACCGTGAGCGACCCGGCTGCATCGGGAGAGACGTCCTCCGGCATCAAGTCGGTGACCATCAACGGCGAGCCACAAGACGGCCCCACCTATCGTCTCCCCGCGCCGGATGGCGGCAACAATGACGCGGGAGCGGAATATACCGTGATCGCGACTGACAACGCGGGAAACGAAACTACGGCGACAGTCAGAACATACAGGTGGCACCACGTGAAGGTCATCAGCCCGGACGGCAACGGAACGGCTTCCGCATCTCCTGACAAGGCCGTGGCTGGTACGGAAATCACCCTGACCGCAACGCCCAAAGAGGACTACCGCTTCAAGGAGTGGCAGGTCGTATCTCCGGCAGGGCTTGTAATCACCAACAACAAGTTCACCATGCCGGACAGCAATGTGGAGGTCAAAGCTATCTTCGAGGAGGACGCGCCTACCGCCCCTACCGAGCATACCGTCAAATTCAATGCCAACGGTGGCGGCGGCACAATGGCAGATGTCACCGGCGTTTCCGGCAGCTACACCCTGCCCGCCTGCGGTTTTACTGAACCGGAAGGCAAGCAATTCAAGGGCTGGTCAACCAGTGCCGACGGTTCGGTTATTTCCGGCACGACCTATGAAGTAAGCTCGGATACTATCTTCTATGCAATCTGGGAGAGTAAAGAGTATTCCATCATCGTAACGGACGGCAAAGCGACAATCGGTGCAGGAAGCGAAATCAGTAAAGCGGCGCAAGGCACAACCATTACTCTGACCGCAAATGCGGCTCCTGACGGTAAGGTGTTTGATAAGTGGGTAGTAGAAAGCGGCAACACTACTCTTGAAGATGCGAACAGTGAAACCACTACTTTCATAATGCCTGACAGTGAAGTCAGCGTGAAAGCGACCTACACAATTCCCCATACCCATACCTACGATCAGGAAATTCAGAAGCCGGAAACCCTCAAGTCGGCTGCCGACTGCACCAACGATGCAGTATATTTCAAGAGCTGCTCCTGCGGAGAGATCAGCACAACAGAAACCTTTACAGCAGCAGGTACACAGCTCGGGCACGCATGGGCAAGCGATTGGAGCAAGGACACAGACAATCATTGGAAAGAATGCTCTCGCTGCCACGAAAAGAAGGACGAGGCGGCTCACGATTACGGTAGCGATAACATCTGCGACACCTGCGGATATGACAAGACCGTACCGCATACGCACAATCTGACCCTCGTTCCCGCAAAGGCTCCTACTTGCACGGAGAAAGGCAACACGGCATATTACACCTGCGACGGCTGTGACAAGTGGTTTGAGGATGCAACCGGTGCATCCGAAATTACCGACAAGACAAGCGTAATCCTTGCGGCAACAGGTCATAGCGCTTCCGACTGGAAGTCCGATAATACCGATCACTGGAAAGAGTGCACCGTTGTCGGCTGCGGCGTGATCATCGAGGGCAGCAAGGCAGCGCATACCGCCGGTGAATGGATTATCGACACTCCGGCAACAGCTACCACAAGCGGCTCAAAGCATAAGGAATGCACCGTCTGCGGTTATACGATGGCAACCGAAACTATCCCGGCAACCGGCGGCGGTGAGCATACTCACAGCTACGGCAGCGAGTGGAAGAACGATGCCGACAACCACTGGCATGAGTGCTCCTGCGGCGATAAGAAAGATACAGCAGCGCATACCGCCGGCGAATGGATCATCGATACCCCGGCAACAGCTACCACAAGCGGCACAAAGCATAAGAAATGCACCGTCTGCGGTTATACGATGACAATCGAAACTATCCCGGCAACCGGCGGCGAGCATACTCACAGCTACGGCTCCGACTGGAAGAACGATGCTACGAACCACTGGCATGAGTGCTCTTGCAGAGATAAGGCCGATAAGGCGGCACACGACTTCAAGTGGGTTGTTGACAAGGAAGCGACCGCAACGCAAAAGGGCTCCAAGCATGAGGAGTGCAGGGTTTGCGGCTACAAGAAGGCGGCAGTTGAGATTCCGGCTACCGGAACACCGACTGAGCCGGGCAAGCCGACCGATTCGGATTCTCCGCAGACCGGTGACAACAGCAATATGATCCTTTGGATCGCACTGCTGTTTGTCAGCGGCGGCGTAGTGATCGGCATCACCGTTTACAGCAAAAAGAAGAAAGAAAACGCTGAATAAATCAGCTGCGAACCTTTGAGCAAAGGGCGGTGACGGACATTGCCGTCATCGCCCTTTCGCTTGGACTGGAGAAGAAATCTTCCATTGATTTATAGCCTGTCCACTTCATAAAGTGACGTATGTTGTTGATATAGGTATCTGCAGTTCGGGAGGACCTGTTACGAATCAGGCATTCCTCTCTGAGCTTGTTAAAATATTTTTCGTACATAATAAACCTCCATGATACTAGTAACGTTAATGAGTCACTGCCATCATGGATGTTCACGTATTAAAGATACCCTCTTGAGAAAAAGAGATTCTGGTGTTATTCTATTCATGGCAGTGTTAATGATGAACCTGTTCGATTGTTATTTTGTGGTGATTTAACAATACTACTTTTAGGGCTCATTATCTACTGCCTTTTTAAGTTAAAGAGAAAACTGTGCCACAGCCTTCGCAGGCCATCGCACAGCGATTTAGTTCAATTCAAGTTTGTCGAACTGACAAACCATAACAATTTAATATAAACAACAGCGTTAGAGCATTTATGTGATTGAAACATAGATGCTCTTTTTTTGTGCCCTTTGGGCAATGTATATGAATGTAACTTTAGGACATTTTGTCCAGAAGTTCAGATAAAGGAAATTAAGGAGGAACACGAGATGTGCATTAAAATGTGTATCTTATGGGTGAGAGCACCCACAGACAGAAGCCATAGGAAAACATATAACAGGAGGACAGAACAATGGTCGATGAGTTGACGCAGGAGTCATTCCAAACGGGAAAGGCGATTGTGACTGTCAGCGTGGATCTGATAACAGCCATTGCGGAAGCCTGTAAACGTTCAGAAGAGAAAAATCCCGGTATGAGTGCGGAGCAGAAGGAAACTCTGCTTGGCAAGGTAGTCGATAAGGTGGTTTCCAACTATAAGGAGACACATGGCTCGTTAAAGGATTTTAACCAAGAGGGTAAAGATGTTACTTCCATAGATGTGAATGATGAGAGAACCGCAGAGATATTAAAGAAAGCGTGTAAAAAAAGTCATATTCCGGTGGATATGAGAGAAGTCACACGGGCAGATGGTTCGGTAACACATACAGCATGTGAACCTTATTTTATGACGATGCTATTTGTAGTATTCATGGCAAGAAGCAGAAAAGCGGAGTTTCAGATACCATTTGAACGACCAAAGATGAAAATGCTCCTGCAGAGTATCGGTATCTCAGTATGCTTCTGATGATGTAGCTGACCGGATAGGATTGATAGAATGATTTGCATGATGTTGTGGTATTAATTGCGGGTATGAGTGAAAAATGGTATAATCAATGTGTATTTTTCGATTATAAGTGGTTAGGATTATATAGTATATGACACAAAAGAGGGGAAACAAGGGATGGCTTTTGAAGAAGAACTTAAAACACTAATAGAAAGAACAAAAAAGAATGGCACAGATACATCTTATAAAGAATCGTATGAAGCAATAAATAGTAATTTTTATGATGTAAAAAAGCAACACGAAATATGGATGAATGATGTTGAAATATTTTTCAATAAATATTTAAAGGAGCATGTGTTAGCTCCGAAAATAGAGTCATGGCTATTTCATAGGAAATATAATCAATTAGTTGCGGCGTTAGAAAGTATATGTAATGACAAGAACTATATAGATAAAATGAATGGCATATCAACAGTGGAAGTGCCAAAGTATCAAGCAAATTCGTTGCCAGAATATGATGTTTTTATATCTCATGCGAATAAGGATAAAGAGAATCTAATAGAGGAACTATATAAGTCTCTAAAAAAGTTGGGTGTTAAAATATTTTATGATAAAGAAGAACTTGAATGGGGAGATAATTGGAAGGACAGAATCCTTAATGGAACTAAGAAAGCTGAATTTGCAATTATTGTGATTTCAGAGAATTTCTTTGATAGAGAATGGACCGAGAGAGAACTTGGCGAGTTCTTGAATCGTCAAAATAGAAATGGACAGAAATTAATTTTGCCTATTTTACATAATATTTCTGTAGAGCAATTAAAGGAGAAATATCCGACAGTTGCAGATATCCAGGCAATAGATTCGTCTAAATATAGTTGTGATGAGATAGCGCTTTCGTTTGCCAGGCAGTTAATCAAACGTTTGAAAAACATTTAGAGTGGGGAAAAATGAGATAGAACAAGAACAGGACTAGAATTAGACTGACAAAGAATAAATGTAGAAGGAATATTGTTTTAGATATTGGAGGTAGTAATATGGCAGAAGAGACACTGTTTTCCGGCGAATCAAAAAATATTGAATATAAGGTTGCAGTACCGGATAAAAGCGAAAAATATATGAAAACTGTTGTAGCTTTTGCCAATGGTAGGGGAGGAAAAATTGTTTTCGGAATAGAGGACAAGACCTTAGAAGTTGTGGGAATGGATGAAGATAGTATCTATAAGACAATGGATGCCATTACCAATGCTATTTCAGATTCTTGCGAACCTGCAATCAGACCGGATGTGGCGATGCAGACGATTAAGGATAAGACAGTGATTGTGGTAGAGATATTCCCAGGGGCAGAGCGTCCATACTATATAAAATCACAAGGTGTGTTTGATGGTACTTATGTGCGTGTTGCAGGTACGACTAGGCATGTCGAGGATTATATGTTAAGAGAGTTGATGCTGGAAGGTAAGAATCGTTATTTTGACAGTGAAATATGTCAGAATATGGATATATCAGATAGTGAGATTGAGGAGCTCTGCAAGAGCTTGAAGGAGACTGCCATACGAAATACATGGCAGGATAGTGAAAAAGTGAAGATTAAGGATGTCACCAGAAATATACTGATTTCATGGGGCGTTCTGAAGGAGGAAGGCGGAAAGGTATATCCGACCAATGCATATGCACTTTTGACCGGACGGATGGTAGGGCAGCCGGTTATTCAGTGCGGCGTGTTCAAGGGAACCAATCGGGCACATTTTGTTGATCGGAGAGAGTTTGAGGGTTCTATTCAGGAACAAATGGATGCTGCATACCAGTATGTTCTTGAAAAAATTAACATGGGAATGACAATAAAGGGAATGTACAGACAAGATGTATATGAACTTCCTACAGATAGCATAAGAGAGTTGATTGCAAACGCAGTGGCTCATCGTAGTTATCTTGAGCCGGGAAATATACAAGTGGCATTGTATGATGACAGACTAGAGATTACTTCGCCGGGTATGCTACTGAATAATGTTACGATCGAAAAAATGATAGAAGGTTACTCAAGACCGAGAAATCCCGCAATCGCAAGAGCTTTTGCGTACATGAAAATTATTGAAAAATGGGGAACTGGAATACCGAGGTTATTTGCAGCCTGTGAGGAATATGGATTACCGAAGCCGGAGTTGATTGATTTTGATGGCGATTTCAGAGTAAATATGTATCGAAAAAGGGATGCTAATACAGAAACTAACACAGAAACTAACATAGAAACTAACACAGAAACTAACACAGAAAATGTAGGGAGAATAATTAGGCTCATGGGTGAACAGCCTTCCATTACAGTAAAGATGATTGCACAGCAGCTTGGGCTTTCTGTTGGAGGAGTTCGTTATCATATCAATAAATTAAAGAAAGATGGTGTTGTGGAGCATATCGGTTCTTCTAAGAAAGGTACATGGGTAATCCATGATTAAAATTGTTGTATTGCGAGTGGAATAGTATACTAAAAGCAAAAGGTGAACAATTAAAGCGATTATGCCGATATACAATGTGAGTCAGTAAATGGATTTACAATATAATGTGCACAAGGAGGTTACATTATGTCAAAAATTACAGATTATGCTTTTTTGTTTCAAAATTCATCCGGAAAGTCGGCATTTAATCCAATAGGGAGTTTCCAATTATCCCAGCTCAATAGCAGTGCAGTACAATCACAGTTAAAAGCAGCAGGGATTAACACAAACAGCAAACAATATAAAACCGTTATAAGTAAAATGATGCAAAATGCAAACGGAATGATGTATACCAATCCGGCAGCCATAAAGAATTTGATGAAGAACTATGACAAAGATGGGGACTATATTTCTCCGGCAACTGGTCTTGCCGGTATGGACGCAACGGATATTCCTATTTCGCAGAGACACGTGATTATTGATATTCCTGAAAAAAACAGACAGGAAATGTTTGATAATGCAAAACGGGAGTTCCTTGAAGAAAATGGAATTGCAAACGGAGATACTACAAAACGTTCAGATGTGTTTTACCATTATCAAAAGTCTGCAAAGAAGCGGGACAGATTAAAGGGGACGTGGACTTTAGAACAATATGAACGACAGTATAATCAAGCTTTTTATGATGCGGCAAAGGCTGCCGATCCAACATGGAAACCTGGAAAAGCGATAAAAGCAGGTGCGTTGGATGGGATTACAAGAGAGCAAATTGATAAATCATTGACTGTAACGATGGGACAATATGGAGAAATATTCAAGAGAGGTTTTGATCTGAAATTATAATGATCTGAATATATTAGTAGACAGAACGGCATTTTGTGTAACAAATGCCGTTCGGATGCCTTTTCTATAACTTTACTGCAAAGCATGAGGATTAAATATCTTCATGCTTTTTCCCTAGATAGGTGTCAATTTCCTTCTGGTGGCGCTGCAGCTCCTTTAGATCACGCTCGTTTTGTTGCTGCTGCTCCTCAAGGTTATACATATCCTGCTCAGCTTGCTCGAGTCGATTTTGCAGTATTTTGATATTGGAACTGGTGATTGCAGTGAGGTCTATGTTGTGGCTTTCCAGTGCGAATTTCGCATCATGGTAGGCGTTTAGCTGGTGGTCATGCTCCTGATAGTATTTTTCTTTATCTTCGGCTTTTTGCTCGTTTGTGGCATATATCTTCAGCTTTTTATACATCACGCAATCATTGATAAGCTGTCGCAGTTCTGATATTTCTTTTTGATTTTTAGCAAGTGCAGTATCAAGATAATTATTGTTAGCCCGGAGAGCTTTTATGTGTCCTGTAACTTCTGTATAGCTTATACCATATCTGTCTTGAAGCTCTTTTTGTATCTGCTGCATCCGACGGGCGTTCTGAACATTTGACCATTTCTGTAAGCCAATCTTTTCGTGGGATATGCCTTGGGAGGTATCACGCATAGTGGAGATTTTCAGCTTGCTCTTATCCAATCTTTTCTCGGCTGGAGACATAGCTTCGTATGTAGCTTTCCGCTTTTCTTTTCGTTCTTTCGCTCTTTCCTTTTGCGTTTTCAGATAGGCCTGTCGTCTCGAAATTCTCTTTTTTATGTTGTCGTCGGTATAGAAGGAACCGAGAGAGTATAAATTTAGCAAACTTCATCAAATCTTTATTTTTCCCTGATAGATTATATTTCAGTAAGAAATAAAATATAGAAGGAAGGATAGAAAAGATGGAAATGATGTTGCAGACACAAAATTTGTGTAAATATTTTAAAAAGCAGAAAGCGGTAAATAATGTTTCACTCAATATAGAAAAAGGACAGATAGATATAAGAGAAAAAAAGTAGAGAAGACAATAGTTGCAAATCCGCATTCTCTTTCTGAAACAGTACAGTATGCAAAAGAAAAATACGGATTGACAGAAACAGCTCCAGGCGATAGAGAATATATTGAACAAATAAAATGCCTAAAAGAAAGTTTGATTTTGCAACATGAACCAGAACTTTTGGGTGAATTGAAGGATATTCCATTACCAGATTATTTTAATGAAGCATCCGTTATAGAGTATTTTGGTAAAATAAAGACTCGAAGTGAAATGATTGCTGAAATGCCCGATAGTATAATTTCTATGGATTTCCATTTGTATAAAATAGAAATTAATGATAATTTTCTTGAAATGGAAATAGATTATACTTGGAATATATTTGGAATATCTTATTCAGGAAATAATGCGGTAATGAAAAAGTTTAAGAAAATAGCCAGAGATTTATACAGTTATTATGGTGTTACCGAGGAAGATATTAGAAATAAGACAAAAAGATATTCGTCACTGGTAACGAATTTGAGTTCATAAATTATAAATTTAAGGAGTTAGTTATGGCTTTTGATTTTAAGAAAGAATATAAAGAGTTTTATATGCCTAAAAATAAACCGGAGATCGTGACTGTCCCTAAAGCAAATTATATTGCGGTCAGAGGAAAGGGTAATCCAAACGAAGAAGGTGGAGCATATCAGCAGGCAATTAGTGTATTATATGCGGTTGCATATACTTTGAGAATGAGTTATAAGACAGATCATAAAATTGCAGGATTTTTTGAATATGTAGTTCCACCACTTGAAGGATTCTGGTGGCAGGAAAATATACATGGTGTAAATTATGCAGATAAAGATTCTTTTAATTGGATTTCAGTTATACGCCTGCCTGATTTTGTAAATCAAAAGGATTTTGAATGGGCTGTTGAAACAGCAACCAAAAAGAAAAAAATAGATTGTTCATCTGCAGAGTTTGTGACCATTGACGAGGGATTGTGTGTTCAAATAATGCACTTGGGAGCATTTGATGATGAACCGGAAACTGTTGCACTTATGGATGCGTATTTGGAGCAGAATGGATATGTTAATGATATGAATATGGAAAGATTACATCATGAAATATATCTGTCTGATGCAAGAAAGGTTGCCCCAGAAAAATGGAAAACGGTCATTAGACATCCTATAAAGAAACTGTAAACTCGGAAATTGTCGAACTGACACAGTAGAAAGGATTATATATGAGTGAATTGTTTAAGGCTGATAATGAATATAAAGAGTGGATTGCCGGAATATCCACTGATTTTAGAAGAAGCCAAATCAGGGCTTCTATGAAGATAAATGATGAGATGCTAAGATTTTATTGGAAACTTGGTAAGGGCATTTCATCTATGAGTGAACAGTTTGGATATGGAACAAGATTTTATAAAACGGTGAGTGACGATTTGAAATCCATTTTGCCAGACGTGAAATCATTTTCTCCAACTAACTTGAAATATATGAGATACTTTTATGAGATGTATCCTGACGCAGTAATTTGTCCTCAAGTTGAGGACGAATTGATTACAGATGCAAATCGTTCCCAAGTTGGGGATGATTTACAAATCATTTTTAGAATACCATGGGGACATAACAAAATAATACTTGATAAATGCAAAGGAAATTCTGCAAAGGCATTGTTTTATATCAGAAAGACTATTGAAAACAATTGGTCAAGAGATGTTTTACTAAACTTCTTAGGAACGGATTTATATGAACGTCAGGGCAAGGCAATAACTAACTTTTCTAATACACTTCCGATAGAACAGAGCGATTTAGCACAAGCAATTACGAAGGATCCATATAATTTTGATTTTTTGACTTTGCGTGAAAGGTATGATGAAAAGGAACTAAAGGATGCGCTTATAGAGAAAGTTAATAATTTTCTTATGGAGTTAGGTACTGGCTTTGCTTATATGGGCAGGGAAGTGAGAATTGAGGTTGGAGATACTGAAAAATTTATAGACATGCTATTTTACAATACTCAAAGGCATTGCTATGTTGTTGTAGAAATAAAAACAGGAAAATTTGATTCTTCTTATGCAGGTCAATTGGGAACTTATGTTGTGGCTGTTAATCATCAGATGAAAACAGAAGCCGATAATCCTACATTGGGACTTCTGATTTGCAAAGATATGGATAAAGTAGAAGCCCAGTATGCATTAGAATCTACTAGCCAGCCACTTGGTATTTCTAGCTATGAATTATCAAAACTTATACCAGAAGAGTTTAGAGGTAGTATGCCTACCATTGAAGAGATTGAGGCTGAATTAAATGAATAATTTTTAGTTTGGGAAACTTGTTGTTGAGTTAAAAATGAATTTAAGTTCAAGAAATCATAGAGTGTATGGATTCAATTCCATATGCTCTTTTTCTTTACTGAAAAATCTAATGTTACGAGTTTCTTACGAGTTGCATTAAAAAAACTCGCAAGAAAACTCGTAAGAAAAAAAGTAAAAAAATTTGCTTTTGACCACTGTAAAACATGCTCTGAGCGTTTCGTTATATGAAGGGATAATTTTTCTTTCATATTTCAAAGAAAAGAGGATAAAGAAATGTCAGAGAAAAGATGTTATACAGTTCAGGAGTTACAGGAAATCTTAGGAGTCAGCAGACCTACTATTTATAACCTTTTGAAGAAAAAGGAATTCCGGTGGATCCAGTTGGATGGCGGAAAGTATCGTGTCTCTAAGAAGAGTTTCGACGACTGGCTCGATAACTTGGAACAGTAAAAAACAGGGTGTTGATCAGCAGATTTTGTCTGCATCGACATCCTAAATTTTTTTCTGGATTCGAGATATGATATAGGAAAAATAACACTAACACTAAAAGGACAGGAAGTGAAGAATAAATGGCAACAGCAATTATGAAACAAAAAGAAGTTCCGGAAATGGACGATGTTGAGGAAATCATTTCGAAGATTTCAGAAGAAAGTCCTTACAGACGGCATCCAACACAAAAGAGGACCTGGATGACAGTGCCGGAAGTGGGAAAGCTGCTGGGATTTCCTTTTAAATGCAGATAGTTTAGAGTTCTGACATCGGTTATAGATGCGTCAGAGGATATCTATACTGCTGATTATCAGGTAGATGCAGATGGACAGAGAACACTGTATTTTGCAAAGGGCGCACTGGTAGCAACCGTCACACGCTGTGCGGATTGTATTTGTATTGTACTTGTATCAATTGTAATTCGAGATTCCATGCCCATTATCTTGGATAAGTGCATAGAAATAAGTGAAATATCAATACAGTTGTATTGAATTAGTAATGGAATGGCATTATAATGAAGAAAAAAGGAGGTATCTAAAATGGCAAGTACAATTCAGATTAGGGTAGACGATGACTTAAAAAATAAATCAGATCAGCTTTTTAAAGATCTTGGAACTGATACGACATCAGCAATAAGGATGTTTTTAACGCAGGCGGTTGCATACAATGGATTTCCATTTGAAATAAAACGAACTGTGCATAATCCTTATAAATCTATGACGGAAGAAGAGATGCTTCAAAGATTGGAACAATCCAGAGAATCTTCAAAAAAGGGGAATTACCGAAATGCAGATGATGTGATTTCAGATATGAGAGGAAAATATGGATTATAAAGTAGTTGTAACAGCTGAAGCAGAAGAAGACTTAAACCAGTTTGTACAGTATCTGCTTTTCGCCAAGAAAAATAAGCAGGCAGCAAAGAATGTGCTTGATGATTTTGAGGATACTATTAAAAAGTTGAAGTATGTAGCGAGTAGTTTGAAGGTATGCGACAATCCACGTTTACAGAGCCTTGGATATCGTCGAATAAATTTTCAACAGCACAGATATTTTATGTTGTACAGAATAGAAAATGATGTTGTATATGTGGATGATATTTTTCATGAGTTACAAGATTATGAAAACAGAATGATATAAATTAAATATTGGCAGTAAAAAGATCATTTACCGTAAAACCGTAGATGGTCTTTTTTGTACCTTTTTGGGAAGGAGGAAATATTTATAGCTGCTCAGACATGGACTATGTAAAAGAATATTGCCTCGAAGTAGATGCAGCAAATTATAAATGCTTATATTCAGACAGAATGCTGGAAAGTGATGACCTGGATGGACTTTATGCTACATTCAACGATAATTCACCGGCAGATTATAAAGTACATTCTTTGTCAGTCAGTGATGTAGTCATCATGCACCAAAATGGAGAAACAAAAGCATATTATGTGGATCAATTTGGATTTGCAGAACTTCCAGACTTTGCAGCACAAAGAGAAAAAATACTCGATATTGTCTCGGAAATAGAAAATGTGGATTATGAAAATGATCTTACATGTATCAGCTTTTATGCGGCTGAATGTGCTGAAGATGAAATTTATGGTCTTACTGATAATACTTTATATCAGTTAAATCGATTAAATACATATGGGTTGCTCTGTATGTGTATCCCTCTATATAACGAAACGCTCAGAGACTGTTTTACAGTGGGGGAAAAGAAAAAATATCAAAAAATTGATGATAATGGTGAGCTTGTGATAGAATGAAAAAAAGAGAAAAGCATAAAGTATGTAGTTGTGGAGAATATTTGTTATGATT
>ENA-OWON01000469-OWON01000469.1-gut-metagenome-genome-assembly--contig:-NODE-469-length-15059-cov-3.722600_pt1 | contig 15059 bp, 13 predicted proteins | sample MGYA00248257_ERZ651798 | MGnify/ENA primary metagenome ERZ651798 (study PRJEB26908, sample SAMEA4031708) | gut metagenome | biome: gut; feature: normal infant; material: stool | place: China | collected 2015... | reverse complement strand
TGACGGCGCTGTGTCTGGCATGCCTGCAATCCGGGAAACCGGACCAGGAAAAAACTTGCAGGCCATAACAGTATCTACGTCGAGTCGAACCTCCCCGCCCCCGGAGGTTCTCATCCTCATGAGCTACAAATGCAAAAAAGCCTGCTCGCTGAGCAGGCTTTTCGAATTTGGTCGGTGATAGAGGATTCGAACCTCCGACCCCTTCGTCCCGAACGAAGTGCGCTACCAGGCTGCGCCAATCACCGAATGCGGGGCGCATCTTACTGCGCAGATACGCCCTCGTCAATCCCTTAATAGCAAAATGCCTTTTGATCGGCGAGAAAGTCAGCAGGCCTCTTAGTTAGCCGCTGCCTTTTTTGTCTGCGGGATGTGACACCAGTTGTTGTTTTCGTTAATTCCCCCATCCGGTGAAGTATAGCCAAGACAACCCATGATGGTGTCGTACAGCTCTACGTGACGGCGTGGCACTTTCATGTCGGCTTCTTTTTTCAGCTGCGCAAATGCCTGCGCATTGACCGGATTTTCCAGATATTTATCTGACATCCAGACCATCATCGGTACGCGGAACTGCTCCGGCGGTGCCAGTTCACGCGGCGTGCCGTGCAGGTGCTCGCGTTCATTAATTGACTCACCGTGGTCAGCTGCGTAGAACACAATCGCTTTCTTATCGCGAACCTGATCAATCACGCTGGAGATAAAGTGATCCACATAGGTCACCGAGTTGTCATAGGAGTTGATCATCTGCGCTTTGGTACAGCCGCTATCAACACCAATACATTCCGGCTTCCACTGCGCGAAGCTACGCGGATAACGCTGGGTGTAGTTAAAATGCGAACCTTTGGTATGCAGAATGATCAGATGCTTACCATCCGGGTTGCGCCCTAGCGATTGCTGCATTTCGTCTACCAGCAACATATCATCTACCGGCTTGCCACGATTACGTGGCTCCGCACCAATCTGCTCACGATAAGCAATGTTGTCCGCCATCGTGTTGCTGTAGAACCACATTTCGCTCTGCATAGCGTAGAGGTCAGAACTGAATCCTAACTGCTTCAGAACCGCGAAAATGTTCTGTTCTTTTAATGTGCGCTGCGGATTATCTTCCGCGCCCCCCTGACGTACAAACATGCAACGCAGTGAGAGTTTGGTTGCGGTATCACAGGAGTAACCACGGAACGCCGCCAGATTTTTCTCCTGGGCCAGTTTCGGCGTGGTATTACGCTCATAGCCGAAAATACCCATATGGTCCCAACGCGTGGTTTCACCGATGATAAACACGACATAAGTGTCATCAACGTTTTGCGGTGCCTGATAAGTGAATTTCTTCGCCGGATTAAGCAATGAATTATTATCGGAAGATTCATCGACCCGCGCCCAGGCATACAGCCCCAACGCAGAAAGCCAGTTTGATGGCAGATAAGAGTTCGCTACGACACCGCCATAACTCGGCAAATCAACGCCGGTCGCCCTCTCCACTTTCTTCTGCTGGATATCCAGCAAACGAATCGGTGCCCAAACCATAATACCCGCCAGTACGACGACCGCCAGGCTGCGAATACGCTGCCCTGGGGTTCGCAGTTGTCGGAGCAAGGTGTAGCGACAGCGGTTATTCCAGATAAGGATAAGAGGCAATGCACTAACGGCGATTAACCAGAGAATAAAGTTCAGACCAACAACTTCTTTTGACAGGTCGATATCGGTGGTCATGACGGAAGCGATGATGCCATAACCAATGACCACATTAAGGAAGGTCATGTAATAGCTGGCACCTGCGGAAAAGAGCACCACCAGCGACGCCAGAATACGCCAGCTGCGGCGGCCAAACAGCGATAGAAGACGTAGTAAAAAGAAGGTCACCAGTACGGTGGCGGCCAGTTCAACAACAGCAGAAACGCCTTTCCAGACGGTAAAATCGTGCGCATAGCTGCCGAAGCGGCGATAAAAAACCGCGCCATTCATAAAAAGGCCAATATAGATTGCAAGCAAAAAGCTCAGCTTCTGCTGTGTAATCGATTTGATGTATCTCATGCAAACAAACCCTGGACAAACAGGTGATAACACCCTGCTTAGCGGCTTTTCAGGCCCGGCAGGGGAAAAGTGCGGAGGTAGTCAGATAAGTAAAATCTACACGCGCGAATAAGTAGACCACAGCAAAGCGAAAAAGTGTGGGGAAAGAGTGTGCATGAAGCACAAATTTACAAAAATGCAAGTTTGAAAAGAGACTTTAGCGTTACAAAAAGCAGTAAAAAGGGCCAGTTAACTGGCCCAAATTTTACGAGTCATTGTTTATACATTTCGTTGATGCGTTTGATGCACACGGAAGCTGAAGCCCAGTAGCTCGCGGCTGAGCATTAAAGGGAGCCATGCGCCTCACGCAACATTTTCTGCTCTGGCTGACGAATCGTCGTAGAAAGCGCCAATGACAGAATCAGCAGGGCGAAAATCACGTAGAAGGTCACATAGAAACCGCCAAACAGTGAGGCGATAATCGAACCAAAAATGCTACCGATACCGAAACCGAGGTAAATCACACCGTAGTTTTTCGCCAGGTTATTGAGGCCGAAGAACTCACTGACCAGTGATGGAAAGACGGTAATAGTGCCGCCAAAGTTAAATGCCACGCAGGCAATCGCTGCAAAGAACGTCACTGCATTTAATGGTGCAAACAGCAGGGCCGCCATACCCACCAGCGAAATCACCTGACCAATGGTGATAACACGGATACGGGCAATTTTGTCAGACAGAATGCCCAGCACCAGACGACCTGAAAGGTTAGCGATGGAAATAACCGTTACTGCATTGGCTGCGGAAACCACATCAAGGTGTGCCAGACTTTGGGCGATATCTTTCGCTACCCCAATCACGTACAGGCCGCTCATGCAGGCAGTCAGGAACATTACCGCTAACATCCAGTACTGCGGTTTACGCATCGACTCTGCCAGCGTGTAATCTTTCTCCACTACGCCATTGCTGGTTTTCACTTCCTGTTTTGGTGCGTCTTTCATTAACGTTGCGCCGAAAACAATCATCACCAGCGCAATCGCTCCCCAAATCACAAAGGTTTTTTCCAGACCCACCGTTTCCAGCAGCTGCGTGTCGATAAATTTGAAACCCAGGCTACCCAGACCATAAGAACCGATAGCGAACGCGGATATCAGACCTTTACGCTCCGGGAACCACTTCACGCAGTTAGAGAGCGTCAGCAGGTAACCCGCGCCATCCGCCAGACCGACCAGCACACCGGCGCTTAACCACAGCATCATCAGGTTGTTGGAATGCGCGGTCAGGAAGAAGCCTAATCCCAGCAAAATGCCGGAAGCCATGGTGACGCGTTTAACGCCAAAACGTTCCTGCAATTTGCCCGCAACAGAAGACGAAATTGCCAGCCCCAGACTTAACAAGCCGAAAGAGAAAGCGACCTGGCTTACCGGCGCATCCAGCTTGGCAGAAAGCGCGCCATTAAACAGGCTCCAGGTATAAACCGACCCCAGTGCAAACTGGGTAATGATAGTACCGATGAGTGTCAGCCAGCGGGTACGCTGATAATTTGAAGGTGTCATGGCAGTATTCCTGCAGTAATAAAAAGGAAAAATCTCTGCCGACAACCATAACGAAGTGCATTTTATGCCTGGGGAAAAACGGCATGAAATGCCATCAGAACGGAATGAAATGCCTTAGTTCAGGAATGAATGACGCGACAATTATTCACCAAATTTATTATTTAGTAAGTTAGCACCCACTATCGCCACAACTGTTGTTATCCAATGGTTTCAATTGTGATTTTTACGTTAAAATCTGGCACTAACCCCCATCGTATACAGATAGTCGCTATTGTTAGTGGTATTTTCTGCCTGAGATAGCGCGGCATAGGCGGCAATATTTTGATTGAGCAACATATCAGCGCCTACGGTGACATCCAGCCAGTTGCCGTTCTGGTTTGTCGCCGTCATCCGGCTCAGGCCTGATTGCGCCTTCCAGATATTCTCGCCAAATTGCTGGTTATAGCTGATTTGCGCCCAGGGTCGGAGATCGCCAAGCCGGGAGTCAACACGCCAGCCTAAGCTACTCACGCTGGCATGCCATAACGGATCGGTCAGCGTGGTAGTACTGTCGCCAAACTCGTTATACATCGAGGTGGTTGTGCCATCGTAATGTAATGCCGCGACCGGGCCGGTTGTAACCTGTTCATATAAAGGAAAATTCCAGCCCATACTCATACTGCTGGTCACATCCACAGGAGTTTCTTCCGCCAGATTGACTTCCAGTCTCAGCGCCCTTTGGCTACTTTGAATACGTTGCGACAAAATATCGTTGTAATCAGGTTGATGATCACTATCCCAGGTGTAACGCTCTGTGGAATGTCCGGGTTGCGTATCAACGATATATTCTTGTTGCCAGGCGTAAGCTGTGTTGAGAAAAAAGGCACTGATTACCACGCTCGCCAGCAGGCTTAGCTGCCAGCGACCACCGCTTTTTTTTATGATCATTAACACGACTCCAGGGAAGAGCCGAATTCGGCAATATTATTGTCATTGTATGAAGGATATCGGGCATAGTAGCCCTGTATTAAATATTGACTTTTTCACCGATGCGTCAAGAAAAGCGGCTGAAATTTTTACGATCGGGTACATAGCGAGGGAAAGTATGGAACGTTGCGGCTGGGTGAGTCAGGACCCGCTTTATATTGCCTACCATGATAATGAGTGGGGCGTGCCTGAAACTGACAGTAAAAAACTGTTCGAAATGATCTGCCTTGAAGGGCAGCAGGCTGGGTTATCGTGGATCACCGTCCTCAAAAAACGCGAAAACTATCGCGCCTGCTTTCATCAGTTCGATCCGGTGAAGGTCGCAGCAATGCAGGAAGAGGATGTCGAAAGACTGGTACAGGACGCCGGGATTATCCGCCATCGAGGGAAAATTCAGGCAATTATTGGTAATGCGCGGGCGTACCTGCAAATGGAACAGAACGGCGAACCGTTTGCCGACTTTGTCTGGTCGTTTGTAAATCATCAGCCACAGGTGACACAAGCCACAACGTTGAGCGAAATTCCCACATCTACGTCCGCCTCCGACGCCCTATCTAATGCACTGAAAAAACGTGGTTTTAAGTTTGTCGGCACCACAATCTGTTACTCCTTTATGCAGGCATGTGGGCTGGTGAATGATCATGTGGTTGGCTGCTGTTGCTATCCGGGAAATAAACCATGATTCGGGAAGCGCAACGTTCAGAACTCCCCGCGATCCTCGAACTGTGGCTGGAAAGTACAACCTGGGGGCATCCCTTTATAAAAGCGAATTACTGGCGTGACTGCATTCCGCTGGTGCGGGATGCCTATCTTGCCAACGCGCAAAACTGGGTCTGGGAAGAGGACGGTAAGCTTCTCGGTTTTGTCAGCATTATGGAAGGCCGATTTCTGGCAGCAATGTTTGTCGCACCGAAGGCCGTCAGACGCGGTATTGGTAAGGTGCTGATGCAGTATGTGCAGCAGCGCTATCCCCATCTGATGCTGGAGGTTTATCAAAAAAATCAACCGGCGATAGATTTTTACCGTGCGCAGGGTTTTCACATTGTCGATTGCGCATGGCAGGATGAAACCCAACTACCCACCTGGATTATGAGCTGGCCGGTGGTTCAAACGCTGTAAGTGTCAGTTCCGGACCGTTGTATTTTTCCAGCCATGCCAGCGCCGTATTACCCGCACAGCCATTCCCCAGCCGCGAGCTGGGGAGATCTTTGGTCAGCACGTTGACTGCGCCGTTTTTACAAATACCGTCAGCGGTTAAATCCAGATCCGGCCATGCCCCTTCGTGAATACAAATCACGCCAGGTTTAATTCCCTCGCTAATGACCGCTCCGGCAAGAATTTGCCCGCGTGCGTTCCACAGCCGAACAGTATCGCCATCTTGAATGCCGCGCGCCTGAGCATCGTCAGGATGAATGGTGACAGGCTCACGGTTTGCTACCGCGTACAATTCGCGCAGAGAACTGTAATTCAGCTGGCTGTGCAGGCGGTGCGCCGGATGGGCAGAAAGTACCTGCAACTGTTCTGGTTCGGCATTGCCCTGCCATTCGTCCGGCTCCAGCCACATTGGATGCCCAGGGCAATCCGGGTAACCGTAATCGGCAATACGCTGTGAGAAGATTTCAATCTTGCCGCTGGCGGTTTTTAACGGATGCGCCAGCGGATCGCGGCAAAAATCAGCGAAGCGAATAAACCGCTCGCTGTCCGGGTTTTCCGGCATCTCAATTAACTGGTTGGCTTGCCAGAACTCAGCAAATGGCGGCAATTCAACCTGCTGGCTTGCCCCGCGCTGCCGGGCAACGTTATAAAACGTTTCCAGCCATTGCAGCTCACTTTTTCCTTCCGTAAAACGTGCATAACCGCCCTTCTCCCAGCGTTCACTTAACTCGGCAAAAACATCAAAATCATTACGCGCTTCATAGCGTGGCGGCACCACTTGCTTCATCGACACCAGATGCTGATTACTGTAATCACCGGTCATGGTGAGATCATTACGCTCAAAAGAGGTAGTCGCAGGCAGAACGATATCCGCGTGTTTCGCCGCCGCCGTCCAGAAGCATTCAGAGATCACCACCAGCTCCGGTTTTTGCCAGGCACGGATCAGACGATTGGTATCCTGATGATGAGTAAAGTTGGCACCGCCCGCCCACCAGATAAAACGAATATCCGGGAAATGTCGGTTCATACCGTTGTGTTGATATGCGCCACCAGGGTTTTCCAGTGCTTCAACAATGCGGGCAACAGGGATTTTATCCACCGCATCGCAGCCACCCGGCAAGCTGCCCTGCATGGAAGAGAGCACCGCAGAACGCCGCGTGGGGTTACCACCATTGGCAAAATGGTAAGAAAGACCAAAACCGCCGCCGGGTGTGCCGATTTGCCCCAACATTGCTGCCAGCGTGACGATCATCCAGTGTTTTTGCTCACCAAACTGTTGGCGCTGCATTCCCCAGCCTGCCATCAGCATGGTGGTATTTTGGTGGAAAATAGCCGCCAGCTCGCGGATTTTCGCTGCGCCAACACCACAAATCTCTGCTGCCCATTCGGCGGTTTTCGCTATTCCGTCACTCTCGCCCAGCAAATAAGAGGCGAAGACGGCATAACCTGTGGTGCAACGCGCCAGAAACGCTTCGTCGTGCCAACCATTTTCCACCAGCGTATGGGCGATCCCCAGCATCAGCGCAACATCGGTGCCCATGTGCGGTGCCACCCACTCCATTTTATCGCCAAAGAAATCGACGGTTTCCGATCGCATTGGATCAATGCAGATCAGCTTTTTCCCACTGTCACGCAGTGCAGAAAAGTAAGAAAGCCCCTGCTCATCGGATGCATTCCACGCAATTTTCAGCGTATTGAGTGGATTAGCACTCCACAGCACCACGACATCGCTATGTTCCAGCACCAGCGGCCAACTGGTCTGCTGTTGATAAACTTCGCTACCACCCACGACATACGGCATGATCGCCTGTGCCGCGCCGGTCGAATAATCCCCCAGATGCCCGGTATAACCGCCTGCCAGCGCCATATAGCGTTGTAATAATGTCGAGGCCTTATGCAGCACGCCGTTTGAACGCCAGCCGTAGGAACCAGCAAAAATCGATGCCGGACCATAAGCCTCACGAATGCGTTTATGTTGTTGGTGAATAAGATACAGCGCCTCATCCCAACTCACGCGAACAAATTCATCCTGCCCACGAATGCCTTGCGGGTTTTCCGGTGACGCGAGAAAGCCTTTGCGCACCATTGGAAATCGTACCCGCGTATTGCTGTGAACCTGGTCGCGAACCGCGCTCTGCAAGGAGTTTTCCATTCCTGTGGCTAACGCGCCACGCGAGCTAAACACGGTTTCGCCGTCGGTTTCAACCAGCATGGGCCCCCAGTGGGCGGCAGTCAGAACGGAATATCGTGAGGATGAGTTGGCCAAACCGAAGACTCCTGAAAGGTTAGATGTATTGAGCAGTTAAATATTACTTACAAATTTCCGAGTATTCCCAGGAATAATCTTCATGTTCACGCGGCATAATCTCCCGCCACGGAACCCGTGGCAAAGAATAAAAAGGTTATTAAGGATTAACAATGAAGAAACGTGTTTATCTTATTGCCGCCGTAGTGAGTGGCGCTCTGGCGGTATCTGGCTGCACAACTAACCCTTACACCGGCGAACGCGAAGCAGGCAAATCTGCTATCGGCGCAGGTCTGGGCTCTCTCGTGGGCGCGGGTATTGGTGCGCTCTCTTCTTCGAAGAAAGATCGCGGTAAAGGCGCGCTGATTGGCGCAGCAGCAGGCGCAGCTCTGGGCGGCGGCGTGGGTTATTACATGGATGTGCAGGAAGCGAAGCTGCGTGACAAAATGCGCGGCACTGGTGTTAGCGTAACCCGCAGCGGGGATAACATTATCCTCAATATGCCGAACAATGTGACCTTCGACAGCAGCAGCGCGACCCTGAAACCGGCAGGCGCTAACACCCTGACCGGCGTGGCAATGGTGCTGAAAGAGTATCCGAAAACGGCGGTTAACGTGATTGGTTATACCGACAGCACGGGTGGTCACGACCTGAACATGCGTCTCTCCCAGCAACGTGCGGATTCCGTTGCCAGCGCGTTGATCACCCAGGGCGTGGACGCCAGCCGCATCCGTACTCAGGGCCTTGGCCCGGCTAACCCAATCGCCAGCAACAGCACCGCAGAAGGTAAGGCGCAAAACCGCCGTGTAGAAATTACCTTAAGCCCGCTGTAATCCCTTTCATGCCAGGTGATGCAGAAATCACCTGGCATTCTTCAGTTTTCCTTCATCATATTTCAGGCTAAGGTGATCGCCTTATCAGTGAATGGAGAGAAGCATGAAGCCGTCCGTTATCCTCTACAAAGCCTTACCTGATGATTTACTGCAACGCCTGCAAGAGCATTTCACCGTTCACCAGGTGGCAAACCTCAGCCCACAAACCGTCGAACAAAATGCAGCAATTTTTGCCGAAGCTGAAGGTTTACTGGGTTCAAACGAGAATGTTGATGCCGCATTGCTGGAAAAAATGCCGAAACTGCGTGCCACATCAACGATCTCCGTCGGCTATGACAATTTTGATGTCGATGCGCTTACCGCCCGAAAAATTCTGCTGATGCACACGCCAACCGTATTAACAGAAACCGTCGCCGATACGCTGATGGCGCTGGTGTTGGCTACCGCTCGTCGGGGTGTGGAGGTAGCAGAACGGGTAAAAGCAGGCGAATGGACCGCGAGCATAGGCCCGGACTGGTACGGCACTGACGTTCACCATAAAACACTGGGCATTGTCGGGATGGGACGGATCGGTATGGCGCTGGCACAACGTGCGCACTTTGGCTTCAACATGCCCATCCTCTATAACGCGCGCCGCCACCATAAAGAAGCAGAAGAACGCTTCAACGCCCGCTACTGCGATTTGGATACACTGTTACAAGAGTCAGATTTCGTTTGCCTGATCCTGCCGTTAACTGATGAGACGCATCATCTGTTTGGCGCAGAACAATTCGCCAAAATGAAATCCTCCGCCATTTTCATTAATGCCGGACGTGGCCCGGTGGTTGACGAAAATGCACTGATCGCAGCATTGCAGAAAGGGGAAATTCACGCCGCCGGGCTGGATGTCTTCGAACAAGAGCCACTGTCCGTAGATTCGCCGTTGCTCTCAATGGCCAACGTCGTCGCAGTACCGCATATTGGATCTGCCACCCATGAGACGCGTTATGGCATGGCCGCCTGTGCCGTGGATAATTTGATTGATGCGTTACAAGGAAAGGTTGAGAAGAACTGTGTGAATCCGCACGTCGCGGACTAAGCCGCGACTGCGTAGAGTAAAGCCCGATAATCGCTCGGGCTTTTACTCTTTATTGGGTTGCAGTAACTGCTGTAGTCCAGGCCTGATTAAACGCCTGATGTTGTGCCGGTAATGGCGCAATCAGTTTGTTATATTCACTTGCCTGCTGTGAAGTCGGGAACTGGATGCCATTTGCGACAAAGCTCACCTGAGTACCTTGCTGAGCAATGTAGTCTCCAACCATCACCAGTTGTTGCGTGAAAGTTTGTGCCGCCGGAATCAACGGTTGCAATGCATCAGCTGGCGTCGTTACCACTTTGGTGAATGCCTGATCAAAGACCGGTTTCAGGTCATCGCTCTGTTTTAGCGCAGAGTGCGCAGCATCGGCCTGCAACTTCGCATTTTGCAGTTGTTGCGCCAGCACACCTAGCGAACCGTTCATTTCACGCAGCGGACCGCTTTGCGTAACGTAATCCTGCGGTACGCGAATTGCGTTAACGCTGTCTACGACCGGGCGCAGACCGGAATCCATCGCCTGATTCACCTGCTGAGAATAACCATACAGAATCGCGTAATCAGAGACAAAAGGACCAAACTGTTTTTTCTGATCGGCAGTCAGGGTTGGTAGACGTTCACCGCTACGCATCACTGTATTCTGCAGGAAGTCGATAAACGCTTTACGCTGATCGCCTTCTTTATCAAAACACCCACTCAGGCTAACTACCATTAATAACGCCGCAAGAGGCGCAAACCAGCGAGAGCAGGACTTTCCTGTCGCCATTTTCTTACTCCTTTCACCCAAAAAAAGCGCACAACGACACACGCGTGTCTGACGTGACAAGGATAGTCCAGGACAGGCTTGCAGGATACCCTTTCTACGTAATCTTCCTGGTAAAATCATGGAGAAAATGAAACAAGGTTAATTTGTTGTTTCATTGTTAAAAAATGATAGTGCCGTTGCTTTTTTTGTAGCCAGAGATTTACGCCTTCGCAGAAGGTTAGATTTTCGAAATCTTTACAAACCAGGAGTGGTAAGAGATATATCGGCATTTATCAGATCGTTAGGTGGCTATAAGTCACGCTAAATGACTGGCTGAATCGAATCATAGCCAGAGCATGCCCTGACTTCACCCCGCTGTGTCTGCTTTTCCCGACTATTCTTAATGAGCTTCGATGCAATTCACGATCCCGCAGTGTGATTTGAGGAGTTTTCAATGGAATATAAAGATCCAATGCATGAGCTGTTGAGCAGCCTGGAACAGATTGTTTTTAAAGATGAAACGCAGAAAATTACCCTGACGCACAGAACAACGTCCTGTACCGAAATTGAGCAGTTACGAAAAGGGACAGGATTAAAAATCGATGATTTCGCCCGGGTTTTGGGCGTATCAGTCGCCATGGTAAAGGAATGGGAATCCAGACGCGTGAAGCCTTCAAGTGCCGAACTAAAATTGATGCGTTTGATTCAAGCCAACCCGGCATTAAGTAAGCAGTTGATGGAATAGACTTTTATCCACTTTATTGCTGTTTACGGTCCTGATGACAGGACCGTTTTCCAACCGATTAATCATAAATATGAAAAATAATTGTTGCATCACCCGCCAATGCGTGGCTTAATGCACATCAACGGTTTGACGTACAGACCATTAAAGCAGTGTAGTAAGGCAAGTCCCTTCAAGAGTTATCGTTGATACCCCTCGTAGTGCACATTCCTTTAACGCTTCAAAATCTGTAAAGCACGCCATATCGCCGAAAGGCACACTTAATTATTAAAGGTAATACACTATGTCCGGTAAAATGACTGGTATCGTAAAATGGTTCAACGCTGACAAAGGCTTCGGCTTCATCACTCCTGACGATGGCTCTAAAGACGTGTTCGTACACTTCTCTGCTATCCAGAACGATGGTTACAAATCTCTGGACGAAGGTCAGAAAGTGTCCTTCACCATCGAAAGCGGCGCTAAAGGCCCGGCAGCTGGTAACGTAACCAGCCTGTAATCTCTGCTTAAAAGCACAGAATCTAAGATCCCTGCCATTTGGCGGGGATTTTTTTATTTGTTTTTCAGGAAATAAATAATCGATCGCGTAATAAAATCTAGTATTATTTTTGTGAAAAATAAATTTGGGTGCAATGAGAATGCGCAACGCCGTAAGAAAGGCGGGAATAACTTCCCGCCGAAGACTCTTACTCTTTTAAATTGCAGGCTAAAAATGCCGCCAGCTCATAACTCCCCTGTTTAATATGCAATTCACACAGTGAATCTCTTATCATCCAGGTGAAAAATAAAAGCGTGAAACAAATCACTATTAAAGAAAGTAATCTATATTTCTGCGGCATTCCCAGCCCCCTGTGTTGATTTCCAACGAGTAAGAGGCTAACCTTATGGTGTTCAGGCATAGGGTAGCCTCACTTTGATTTATAGTCAGGTGGGGCTTTTCTCTGTCTGCCTTTCGGTGAATACCTGAGACAAACAGTCTCAAGCACCCGTGGCTATTCTAGCTTAATAAGTTTGTTTCTTCTCCTTGATATAATCCTAAAAAAACCTCATAAAATTAATATATGAGATAATCTTTATTCAGCAGAAGATTATTAAAGGTTGCTGTATTATTTAGCGATAATAAAAAAAGCCTGCCAGATGGCAGGCTTTTTAATAACGGCGTTATTACTGCAACAGCGAAATATCCGCAACGCGCAGGAACAGTTCGCGCAGTTTCTCCAGCATGGTCAGACGGTTGAGACGCAATTCTTTGTCATCAACCATGACCATCACTTTATCGAAGAAAGCATCAACCGGCTCACGCAGCTCTGCCAGTTCGACCAGCGCATCCTGGTAACGACCTTCCGCAAAGTACGGCTCCAGCTTGTCACGTAGCACCACAACCTGCATCGCCAGTTTAATTTCTTCCGGCTCTTTCAGGGTAGAGGCATTCACGCGGTCGCTCAGCACTTCGTCAGATTTCGCCAAAATGTTGGAGACACGCTTGTTCGCCGCCGCCAGTGCAGCAGCTGCTTCAAGGGTACGGAAGTGCGATACCGCTTTCATGCGGGCATCGAAATCAGCCGGACGAGTCGGACGACGCGCCAGTACCGCCTGGATGGTGTCAACGGTGTAACCTTCGTCCTGATACCAGGCGCGGAAGCGACCGAGCATAAAGTCGATAACATCATCATCCACGTTGGCGGTAGTCAGCTTATCGCCATACAGACGCACTGCTTCTTCGGTCAGCGTTTGCAGATCAAGGTTGAGGTTCTTCTCAACGATAATTCGCAGCACGCCAAGTGCGGCACGACGCAGCGCAAACGGGTCTTTGTCGCCTTTCGGATGCTGGCCGATACCGAAGATACCCGCCAGAGTATCCATCTTGTCAGCAATCGCCAGCGCACAGGCTACCGGGTTAGACGGCAGGTCATCACCGGCAAAGCGCGGCTGATACTGCTCATTCAGCGCCACCGCGACATCTTCCGCTTCGCCATCGTGACGCGCATAGTGCATCCCCATAACGCCCTGGGTGTCGGTGAACTCGAAGACCATGTTGGTCATCAGGTCACACTTAGACAGCAGGCCCGCACGGGTTGCGTGGTTAACGTCAGCGCCAATCTGTTCAGCAATCCAGCCAGCCAGCGCCTGGATGCGGTCAGTTTTGTCACGCAGCGTACCCAGCTGTTGCTGGAACAGCACGGTTTGCAGGCGCGGCAGGTTATCTTCCAGACGTTTTTTACGGTCGGTGTTGAAGAAGAACTCGGCATCCGCCAGACGCGGACGAACGACTTTCTCGTTACCGGAGATAATCTGCTGCGGATCTTTCGATTCGATGTTGGCAACGAAGATAAAGTTCGGCAGCAGTTTGCCGTCGTTCGCATACACCGGGAAGTATTTCTGGTCACCTTTCATGGTGTAAACCAGCGCTTCAGCCGGCACCGCGAGGAATTTCTCTTCGAATTTTGCGGTCAGAACGACCGGCCACTCCACCAGCGAAGCCACTTCTTCCAGCAGGCTTTCGCTTAAGTCAGCGTTACCGCCAATCTTACGCGCTGCTTCTTCGGCATCGGCTTTAATCTTCGCTTTACGTTCTTCGTAATCGGCGATGACTTTCCCGCGCTCACGCAGAATTTCCGGATACTGATCGGCGTTGTCGATGGTGAATTCCGGTTCGCCCATAAAGCGGTGGCCGCGAATCACGCGATCGGACTGAATGCCCAGAATGGTTGCCGGAATGACTTTGTCGCCCAGCAGCAGGGTCACGGTGTGCACCGGACGCACGAAGTGCACGTCGCTTGCGCCCCAACGCATCAGTTTCGGGATCGGCAGTTTCGCCAGAGAAGTCGCAACCATATTCGGCAGCAGTGCTTCGGTGCTTTCGCCCTTCACATGGGCGCGATACAGCAGCCATTCGCCTTTATCGGTAGTCAGACGCTCAGCCTGGTCAACGGTAATACCGCAACCACGCGCCCAACCTTCTGCCGCTTTGCTCGGTTTGCCTTCAGCGTCGAACGCCTGGGCAATCGCCGGGCCGCGTTTTTCGATTTCACGATCCGGTTGCGCTTCCGCCAGGTTAGCTACTTTCAGCGCCAGACGACGCGGAGCAGCAAACCATTGAACGGTGCCGTGTGCGAGGCCAGCGTTATCCAGCTCCGCAGTAAAATTCGCAGCAAAGGACTCAGCCAGGCTGCGCAGTGCTTTTGGTGGCAGCTCTTCAGTGCCGATTTCCACCAGAAAAGTTTTCTCAGACATAGCCGCCTCTTACTTATCTTTGTTGCACATCGGGAAGCCGAGGGCTTCACGGGAAGCGTAGTATGCTTCTGCCACTGCTTTGGTCAGGGTGCGAATGCGCAGAATGTAGCGCTGACGCTCGGTGACGGAGATGGCTTTACGCGCATCCAGCAGGTTGAAGCTGTGGGCGGCTTTCAGAATACGCTCGTAGGCTGGCAGCGGCAGCGGATTTTCCAGCGCCAGCAGCTGCTGCGCTTCTTTCTCGTACTGCTCAAAGCAGGTGAACAGGAAGTCCACATCCGCGTATTCGAAGTTGTAAGTGGACTGCTCCACTTCGTTCTGATGGAACACGTCGCCGTAGGTGGTTTTACCCAGCGGGCCGTCGCTCCAGACCAGGTCGTAAACGCTGTCTACGCCCTGAATGTACATGGCCAGACGTTCCAGACCGTAGGTGATCTCGCCGGTAACCGGTTTACACTCCAGACCACCAACCTGCTGGAAGTAAGTGAACTGCGTCACTTCCATGCCGTT
>ENA-OWON01000454-OWON01000454.1-gut-metagenome-genome-assembly--contig:-NODE-454-length-15484-cov-9.839229_pt1 | contig 15484 bp, 14 predicted proteins | sample MGYA00248257_ERZ651798 | MGnify/ENA primary metagenome ERZ651798 (study PRJEB26908, sample SAMEA4031708) | gut metagenome | biome: gut; feature: normal infant; material: stool | place: China | collected 2015... | reverse complement strand
TTGTTCTTTTTCTCTTTTTGGTTCTTTTTTTTTGTTTTTTTTTACTTCAAAACCCCCCCCTAACCCCCCCCCCCTTCCTCCCACTAAACCCCGTCCCCAATTGGCTCCCCCTTCCTATTTCGAGAACAACACTCCTAACAGGCTTCTCTTCTTAATCGCCTGTATCTCACTGGAACTGCGAATCACCTGTGCAGACATTCCCATATTACGCAATTCCTGTTTCAATTCAACAGCCTGCTTTTCCGATAGTCCATCTTTCACAAGAAATGGAGTTTGCCTTAAATTCCCATTGATCTTAAAATCAAATTTTCTTGCTATATTCGCATAATCTGTTCCCTGTCCGATATAATCTACCATCAATCCAAGGGCAATTACTTGTTTCGAAGGATACTCCGGTATATCATACCATTCGTCTACCGGCTCCATCTTATATTTGATTCCATAAAAATCAAATGCTTCTTCTATATAAGAACATACTTCGCCATCCAGACTTTCAAAAAGAATGATTGGCAGATTCGATACAATTTTTCGGGCTTCATGTTCTTCCATCCCGGTTATTATATGTAGATATCTTGCTATCTCCAACTCTTTACCTTTACAATTATTCAGTATCACCCGGTAATTTTGTTCTTGCTGTATCATACTGCCTCTCCTATTTATTCAAATCAGACAGCACAAGCTGTCCTTTTTCTTTGCTTTTCTTCATATCTATAATTCTCTGGTTTCTGGAGCCTCTGAACTTAAGTGAAATATCTTTCAAGTCTTCCTCAAATTTACCATCCACAAGAATGTCAATGTTTCCAAGTATTTCATCTGTTACTTCTGTATATTTTCTTCCGCCCGGAATTAAATCCTCATTCACAGTAAATCCTGAATACATCCAAATGTCTTTGTCCGGACACTCTTTTCTCATTCTCCGGATTAGTTTTACAAGTTCTCTTTGATTCTCCGGCTCCATCGGTTCGCCCCCGAGTATTGTCAGCCCTTGATAATATGGTTTAGATACTTCGCTAATAATAAAATCTTCTGTTTCCTGTGTGTATTCCATCCCATAATTAAAATCCCATGTCTGAGGCTGAAAACAACCTTTGCAATGATTTGTGCAACCAGATACAAACAGACTTACTCTGATTCCGACTCCATTTGCACAATCTGCGATTAATATTTCACCATAATGCATTGCTAGTCCTCCATCCCATTTTTACAAATCACACGCTATTTTTCTGCTTTCACAGCCCAACGCATCTTCGTTGATCTTGCTCTTCCATTCTGTGCACATTCCTGTGCCGACGGACGGATCACCTCCTTAGCATAATCCGAATAAATACCGGCCTTATATCCATCCTTCAGTGCACGTTTCACAAGCCTGTCCTCTCCCGAATGAAATGTTAAAATTGCCACTCGGCCACCCGGACGAAGTGCCGACGGCAGCTTTTCCATAAACTCATACAACACTTCAAATTCTCGATTCACATCTATACGCAATGCCTGGAATGTTCTCTGGCACGTTTTTTTAACTGCATCTTTCTTCTCTTTTTCCGGAAGAAAATCCAATGTCTTTTCAATTACTTGTCGGAGTTTTGTAGTCGTATCAATTCGATTGCCCTTTCGAACTTCATCTGTGATTGCTTTTGCAAGTTCCTCACAATATGGCTCATCCGAATTTTCATATAACATACCTGCAAGCTCTTCTCTTGAAATTGTATCAAGACGCTCTGCTGCACTGATTCCTTTTTCCTGATTTAAACGTAAATCTAAAGGACCGTCTACCTTAAATGAAAATCCTCTTTTAGGATTATCGATCTGCATAGATGATACTCCCAAATCTGCCAAAATGAAATCAAATCCACCTACCTCTTTGGCTATTTCATCTATTGTACAAAAATTCTGCAAACGGATTGTCAAAATTTCTTCACCAAATCCCTGATCTGCCAGACGTTTTCTTGTTTTTGCTGATTCCTCCGGATCCACGTCTGTCGCATAAATGTGTCCCTTCCCATCCAGGCACTGAAGCATCGCTTTCGTGTGTCCGCCATACCCCAGCGTCGCATCAAATCCAATCTCTCCCGGCTGAATCTTCAAGAACTCCAGAATCTCCTGCACCATAATGGAAATGTGCATGCCCGCCGGAGTATTTCCCTTCTGGATAACATGCTGAATCGTATCCTGATATTTTTCCGGTTGTAACTCTTTGTATTTTTCCTCAAACTTTTTTGGGTATTTCCCTTTGTAGCGCACACGTCTCTTGTGCGGTGTCTGCGTTTCCTTTTCCATATTAATTTCCTTTCCTCTACAAACTATAAGTAATAGTATATCTCAATCTCTTTCTGCAAGATAGCGTTTCAGCAAAAATGTACAAAAATATGGAAATGTACAAATATTATTTTCAATTCCCAAATTACTATCTGCCAGTTTAATTCCCCAATGAATATCACTGTAGTTTTTGTTTTCAATTAATTGCCTCAAAGATTTTGATCGATTTCGATTCGCTTTTACTTCAACTGGAACAAGTTCTGTTTTTGTACGCACAAAAAAATCTTCTTCTAATGTAGAATTTTCTTTTTTATAATAATACAGCCCAAGCCCCTGTTTCAAAAATGCTTCTGCTACAAAATTCTCATATAAAGCACCTTTATATACTCCCAAATTTCTATTCGCACGTAAATCTTCCTGTGCTTCCTCATCTAACGTAGAAATCAGCAGTCCTGTATCTGGATAATACAATTTAAATTTTGTGTCATCATAATTGCCTTTTAAAGGTAGTTCCGGAAAATACAGGCAATTACACACAGAAACTACACCTGCATCTCTTAACCAGTCAATGCACCCGGTATACTCACGACTTCTGGAGTTTTTCGTCACTTTACTTAACTGAAACTTTTTGTTCTCCTTCGCCAACTGTGCCGGTACACTCCTATATACACTTGCAATCTTTGCCTGATCCAGTCCCTCTGCATATTTACGTATATCTTCCTCGTAATCCATCCGTATCTGATTCTGAATTTCCAAAGTATCTGTAAATGTATTCGTCTCTATATACTGTTTTACCACTGCCGGCATTCCACCTAATACGCAGTACTCAAGAAATAATTTTTTATATACATTCAACTCCGTTTCATTAAATGCCGTTCCTGTTCTCATATGTTCTAATATTTCCAGAATATGAACCTCTGAATAACCTTTTGCCCACAAGAACTCTTCAAAATCCATAGAAAACATTTCATAATCTGTTTTATATCCCACACTATTGCTATGAATTTTTTTGTAATTAATACCTAGTAGAGAGCCGCTGCAAATAATATCAAATCTTCCATCTACCTTAAATGCTTTTAAAGATGTCGCTATATCCGGAAATTCCTGCAATTCATCAAAAACAATCAATGTTTTTCCCGGTTCAAACCGCTTTGTCGGATCTAAGAGAGAAATATTTTTAATAATATTTTCCACCTCATACCCATCACTTAAAATCGTCTTATATTTTTGTTCAAAAACAAAGTTGATATACACAATATTATCATAATTGATTTCCGCAAAATGATTAATTGATTCCGTCTTTCCTATTTGCCTTGCACCTTTTATAATTAACGGATTTTTATCTGGTTTCTGTTTCCACTCCAACAAATACTCATCGATTTTTCTTTTCAAATACATATCAATGCCTCCATGTTGTACCTTACCTACTTTATAATATATTCATATTATCACATTTTATGAAGATATTCCAACCTTGTTTCACATTTCATGAGCGTAATTTTCGCTTTTTATCACATTTCATGAGCATATTTTTCGCTTTTTATCACATTTCATGAGCGTATTTTTTACTTTTCATCACATTTCATGAACGTAATTTCTCAATCCAGTAAAAAAAATCCGCTGTCATAGAATATATTAACTACAACAGCGAATTAATTTGGACTTGGTATTTTCACAAGGTTTTGATTTGACACAAGGTGCATCTTTAGATTGTCGTACTTAGCTGGTCCGCTCTTTACAATCTTGTAATCCAATAAAGCAGATACAAGACGATTGGCAGTGCAAGAGCAATGTAGTCATAGGACGACTGTATCAACAAATTAAATATAGCATGCAATGTCATTGACGCAGTAAGCAGTGCAAAGGTTCCCGTATAGAACAGCTTTTTCTGTTTTCGCACATAAACAATCCCATTGCCCACAATCATCGTACAGATACCATGGGAAAGGCTGGTTGAAATGCCGCGTACAACAGCCCACGCAATATCAACCTGGTCTACATATGTAATCAAAAGGAACGCATTTTCCAATATAGCAAATCCAATACCCGAGGCCATAGCAAGCTGAAGAACCAGTTTTCTGTCATCACTGACAAGAAGTGCAAAAAACAACACTGGGAGTGCTTTTAATATTTCCTCTACAATAGGTGCAGCTGTAATAGAAAGTTCTGGTCCACTGAGAGATAACAGGGCACAGAGAACGGAATTAATCTCATAGGCGCACACTGCCAGCACCATGCCCCCAAGTACAAAACCAAGCAACAATCGGGATTGTTTTTCCAGCATAGGAATCAACAATAGCAAAGGCACGACCATACAAATCATCAGAATATAAACCATTTGCGCACCCCCATTCTTGCCACTGGCAGATAGACTGCAAGCAGAATCCCGATGCAGATACTACTAATATTTTCGAGCACAGAATCCTGCACCGAAACAATTCTGAGCATCATGCAAATACATAGGGCAATGATTAAAATGTTGTAGGTACGTAAAACCCTGATATACCCCATTTCAATATCCGGCATAATCAGATGCTTCACTGCAAAATACATGGTAAAAGTCATTGGCACTATAACAAGGTATTTCCAGAATTCCTGGTTTCCAAAATACATCAGCAGTGTAGAACCCGCCAAGAAGAGCCCTGCAATAAATCCTGCAGTTCTCCGAAACCATCTGAACTCTGTCTGCTTACCATCAACAAGACTATCAAGTGCCCCATAATAAGATGAAAAGAGGAAGAAAAACATACCGATGTATCCAAGGTATCCAATGTGAAAACTGACATCTTCGGACTGCCATAAAAACACATAAAGCGCTGTATAGATATTACCAATCAGGCAAGTCATCCCTGCGTACCATAAAATTCTATAAAACAGCGGCACCTTCTTGTGAAAACACGTGCAGCCGCCATAGATTGCCGCAATCAGAGAACCAACCAGTTCCAGCATCATTCAGTTCTCCTTTTTCTGCCCAGCTTCTGAACTCCAAGAGTGACAACACAGCCTAAAGCAAGACCAAGCACAAGAGCGGTTATTGCAAGACCGGCTTCCGAAGTACCATACATACTCTGTCCTCTCGCGATTCCGACAAGTGTTTCGTGCGACTGGGAAATCTGAGCATTTGCACCTGAAATATAACTATTATACTGCCCCATAAAGTCCTGCAAATTTGCAATGACTTGCTGACTCTTTGTATTAATTGTTTGCTGATAATTTTCAAGAGATCCAATCGCCACCGTCCATTCATAAGCATCCATCAACAGATCATTTCCTGTCGTATCATAAACCAATCCCCTTGCATCCATATAAGCTGCCATATCAGCAGGCATCTCTGTTCCCTGACCGGATGCTTCCGCCTGACTGCGAAGCTGTCTCGCATTTTCCTGAAACTGAATATTCTGCTGTTGCTCCTTCTGCAGTTCCTCAATCTGCTGTAAACTAGATGCTGCCTCGACATTGATGGAATCATCCTCCGCAAAAACAGTATCTGCTGAAGACAGAATCAATATTATTGCCGTAACAAAAATTATTATTTTCTTATCCATATTCGCTCCTCCTTTCTAATCTTCTCCCTTCTTTTCCCCTGTTAAAAAAAGCTTCATGAAACCATCATTTATTATAATAATGATAACATGAAACTTCTTCACAGTAAACTTTCTATTAGAATTTAGGATTTAGAATTTAGATATCCAGATTAATTATCTGATTATCTTCCAATTTATAATTTCCCCCGTCCATATTTTTACGAACAAATGGTACGCCTTTTCTCACATAAAAAATATTATCCTTAATCAATGCATCCGGATTTTCTGCCGGACTAATTGTTCCCCCAAGATCATCAAAACTAACATTATTGCAAAAGGTATTATGAATTGCTTCCTGCAGACAGAACATTACGCAGCCGCCTTCATTTTGTCTGCTGTAATTATATTCATAAATAGTTCCATCTCCAGAATCTGCATCATATGCCATTCCATCTTGATTTAGTCTTGTATCGGCACCTTCATTATATCTAAACAATGCATCTTTGCACTTCCAAGGCCAGATAGCCGCAGCTACCTTCCCTAATCGGTTTCCCGGTTCATTATATATCCGATCATTAATTTCACAAGCAATAGAATCTGCCATATTATGTTCTACCAATGGTCGTAATGCATACATTACTGTAATACCATCCCCACCTGCTGCTTTCACATAATTATCGCAAATCCGTATATTTTCATGTCCGTACTTTAAAAATATCTCCTCTTCCAGTTCCGCTCCCTGGAATTTCTCATGTGCATAAGTGTAGCCTACCGCAATTCCCCAACGGCTCACTTGATACACAAAACACCCCTCAACCGTGACATCTTTATAGCGTGCAGCTCCTGTAACTTCTTCCTTTTCCGGACGAAGGGCTGTCATGTAAATACCGCCGTTATTCATATGTTTATCGTATACATTACCATTTACATCATGAATCAATAAATTACGCAGCGTAATTCCATGACGCACCCCTTTATTTTTTGCTATGACGGCAACTCCGGTACGATTCATTTTATCTCCAAGAGAATAATGTTCTCCTATAATCTTATCCGCCTCATTTGTAATTTCCAGTTCTTCCACAACGATATATTCTGCGTCATATAATAAAACTGCGGAAGAAACGTATCCATGATATACATGTGTCGGTGCATCCAGCAAATTGCCATAATCCTGATACCATATTCCTTGTCCACAGGCTTCAATACGCGGTGCGTTTCCGTCTCCATACGCTCCGATCACAATCGGTGCATCTTTGCTTCCGCTATCTGTCACCTGAAGATATTGTCCATAAAACACACTGCCTCTCTCAAGCAGTACTTTATCTCCCGGCTGCAGACTTATATGGTTTATCGCAAACAGACTGGCAAATGCATTTTCTTCTGTCAATCCATCATTCGAATCATTTCCCGTCTTCAAACTCACGTAATACGTCTTCGATAAGCTTGTCATACGCATCCTCCCGTAACCTTTTTTCAATAATCTGTGCTACTTCTTCATAAGTAAAGAAATCGCCAAAATATCGTCCAAACAAATCCATGTTTTGTTCATAAAAAGTTTTCTTTTCCTGCTCTGTAAATTCTGGACATAAGCCTGTGTTTCGAACCGCTTCACTCGGCTGAACAAAATCCAGCTTTAACCGTGTCAGTTCATACTGTAAATACGCCGGTGCTGAAAAATATCTTGGGCCGTAGAATATTTCATTTTCCTGCTCCATCGTCTTTAGCATTTCGTTATGTTTCTGTCGTCTTGCTTCTAGTCCTTCCATGGAAGGATCTTCTAGCAGCCCCATTTTTTTTGCCAAAAAGAAAGCTCCCTGTGCCTTTCTTAAACCATCTGCTTTTATACAATAATTCTGCTGCATTATTTTACTGCTCCTGTAATTCCATTTGCAAAGCTCTTCTGTAAGCACAAGAAAATAATTGCAGTTGGAAGTGTACAAATTAATACCCCAAGCATTAACATACCATAATCAACGCTATAACCGCTCTTCAAGTTTGCAACGAGCATCGGCATTGTGATTGCCTTGCTATCCTGTAAAATGATTGTTGGCCATAAGTAGTTATTCCATGCATTCATAAATGTTACTGTCATGGCTGCTCCATATGTAGATTTCATGACCGGAATAAACATCTTAAAGAAAATCTGAACTTCACTTAACCCTTCAAGTCTTGCCGCCTCGATAATATCATGTGGGAAAGAACGGGCTGCCTGCCTAAACAACATGATCATAAATGGAGTAGAAATCGATGGAAGTGCAAGTGCGATCCATGTATTGACCAGTCCCCACGAAGTAAACATTTTAAACAGTGGGATCATAATCGCTACAAATGGAAGCATCATTGCAAGAAGCAAAATGCTCATCAAAATATCTTTTCCTTTGTCGTGGTAAATCTCAAATCCATATCCGGCAATTGAACATACAAGCAATGCTACAACTGTAATAATGATTGCATTTCTAAATGAATTAAACATTGCAAGTCCAAGATTCTGCATACCTACCAGCGTCTTGAAGTTTTCTACCAGATAAGTGCCCGGATAAAGTCGCCCTCTTACGACATCGATACTTGTATTTGTTGCTCCACAAAGCATGTAATACAGTGGAAATGCAGATAAGAAGCTTGCAATAATTAAAACTGCATAGGAACTAATTGATTTCATCTTAGTCACGTTTATCACCTACTTTCATCTGAATTGCAGACAGAATTGCTACCATTATAAGAATACATACAGACAATGCTGCTGCATAATTAAATTTCGGTGTCTCCACAAAGGAAATATTGTAGATATAATGCGCCAGTGTCATTGTTGACTTACCAGGACCTCCGGCAGTCAAGTTCATAGACTCGTCAAACAACTGCAATGTTCCTGAAGTTGACATAATTGCTGTCATAAGGATTGTCGGCTTCAAAAGTGGAATCGTGATCTTTATAAACTGCTTAAATGGTGTTGCTCCGTCGATATAGCTTGCCTCATATACGGAATAATCAATATTCTGTAATCCTGCAAGATAAAATACCATGTTATAACCTGTCCATCTCCAGATTAAGGCTATAATAATTACCCATCGTGCCGGCCATGTGCTCTGGAACCAGTCAACAGAAGATAACCCAATTGCTGTAAGCACTCGATTCACAACTCCATCCGGAGCAAACAAAGACTTAAATATCATAGAATAAGATACAAGTGATGTTGCACAAGGAAGGAAGATTAATGTACGGAAAATGCCTTTTCCTTTAATTTTCGGGCTATTCAAAAGCTGCGCCAGGATCAGAGCCAAAACAAGCATGATCGGAACCTGGATTATAAAATAAAATATTGTATTAAACAAGCATTGTTGAAATGTTTTATCCTGAAAAACTCTGGCGTAATTTGATACTCCAGTAAACACTCCCCCCGTTTTTCTAAAAGAAAGCAGGATTGCCTGTGCCATTGGATAAAAACAAAATACAAATATTAAAAGTGCTGCCGGAAGCAGAAACGCCCATCCGGTAAGATTATACTTTTTTTCTAAAGTTAATTTTGTTTTCTTTTTTTCCATATTTTTCTCCTAAAACAGAACCGGGAACGCAATACTGCACTCCCGGCACATCCTGTTTTTAATCGTTGATGATTACTCACCAATATTAAATTCTACTGTATCCTGAGCGTTCTTGATTTCGCTGTCAATGTCAGCGCCATTCTGAACAACATTTGTGATTGCATCTGTTAATGCACTTCTAACATCTGAGTAGTATGCACCATAATCAATTCCCGGAACCTTTCCGGCAAACTCTACTATATCTTTGTATACAGCCTGTCCAGCATAGAAATCAGATGTCTCATTGTAAACTTCAGACTTTGCTGCCGGTAAGTAACTTGCGATTGCTCCGGCGTTTGGAAGAAGGTCGTCATACAACTCTACACTTTCGCCAAATGTTGTCTTAAGGAAGTCATATGCAAGATCTGTGTTTTTGCAGTTAGAAGATACTGCCCAGCTTGCTCCACCACAGTTTGCGTAGTTTGTAGCACCATCAACATCATCAAGTTTAGGCATGTTTACGATTGCCCATTTTCCAGCCTGATCTTCAGCTGCCTGGATAGAAGACATAATCCAGCATCCCTGGATAACACCAGCTGCTGTTCCCTTGTTCATAGAAGCGATATACTGATCCCAGTCAGTGTAATCAACCATGATTCCTTCGTCGATGAGCTGTTTGTATGTCTCGATTGCTTTCTTAAGAGCTTTGTTATTAACTAAGTCAACTTTTCCGTCTACCATCGGAGAAGCACCTGCTGACTGAAGCATCTCGATAATAATTTCAGATCCGCCTGAGCTTGTAAGCATTGGAACATTGTTTGTTTCAACAACTTTTTTAGCTTTTGTCATAAAATCTGACCATGTTGTATCTTTGAAATCATCTACTGTAAATCCGGCTGCCTCAACCATGTCTTTACGGATTGCCATGATTGTAGCACCATTATCAAATGGAACACCATAGTTCTTTCCATCTACAGTAGAATCAGCCAATTTACCTGCTGAAAACTCTTTGAAATCAATTCCTGAGTCTGTTAACTCTGTAAAGATTCCAGGATAGTTTGCAACGTTTTTGTGGAATGAATAATCCTGCATCAGGAAAATGTCTGGCAATGTGCTGTAATCATCAGCCTCAGCTGCTGTGATCAATGCAGTCTCGATATCTGAATATACTTTTTCCTGAATATCCAGTTTGAAATCCGGGTGATCTTTCTGATAAATTGCCTCTGCCTGTTTCATAGCGTACACATTAAAGTTTGGATCCCAGCACCATACGCTAAGTGTTTCTTCCTGTGATGCATCATTTTTTGCATCTTTGTTGTCGTCAGCCTTACTTCCGCATCCTGCAAGTACAGATACTGACATTGCTGCTACTAAAAGCACGCTCAATACTTTCTTTTTCATACCTTTTTTCCTCCTTATACATGAAAAGTACTGCTTTATAAAATATGAAATGCATACCCTGCCTTTCATAAGTTATCTTTATTCAACATCGTCTACCCAACGCATCTCGCCTGGCTCTAAGTCCAGTTCATACACACATTTTCCATTGATATATACATCTGTGTGCTGCGCTTCTGATGAGTTATTAATAACTGCAATCTTTTTGCTTTTTGGGAATACAGTTACTTCTGTATCAACATTTGTTACATAGTAACGCTTCATCTCCTTTTCCATACCTGCTGCATAGTAAATGGCACGTAGAAGAATTCTGCAGTTCTGTGGAGAATATGGAAGACCTGCAAAGTATACACTGTGTCCTTTACCATATTCATTAACAACCAGCTGGCTGTATTCTCCATCCATTGCAAGGATTTGATAGTTTTTACCCTGTGCATAGATGCGGCTTGTTCCCTCACCGAAATCTATCTCACCATCAATATCTTCTAAGATAAAGTGATTTGCATCCATCTCATTATATTTATCTGTATTGAGAGAGAAACACATCTCACGATCCACACCAAGTACATCAGATAACTGGAAGAATCTTCCCTGATGCTGATAAGCTGTCGGCTCACCAACTCCGATGAATCCGCCTCCTTCATCAACAAAACGACGAATACTTGTTACAACAGCTTCATCAATCCAGTTTTCTGCTCCACTAAATGCTGTATATGCATCACCTACATTAATGATTACCCCTATATCCTCCGGGATACCATTTTTCACATCATCAAAGGAAATAAATTCAACTTCGAACGGCATTCCGCTTAAACACTCCAACACGCCTTCGGCTGAATAAGTCTCTCTATGCCAGATTGCATGATGTACCTGGTTGGACATCCATTTTCTCTGGCCACCCCAACAGTTGAGGATTGCAACCTTAAATGGTGCTACATAGGAAGGTGTTCCCTGCATATTTTCATGAATCTGACGAAATTCTGTAACAACATTCTGAATCTCATCAATAAATCCAGGCCAGTTGCTTGCAAGCTTTAAGTATCCACCATATCCGATTCTGTCTAATGGTGAACGAAGAAGTGCTCGTCTTGCTTTTCTCCAATTATCTCTTGCTTCCCCGATCGGGTCTCCGCCTTCGCAGAATACATCAGGGAAGAAATATGGTAAAAGACGTCCTTCTGTATAATCAACTCCCTTGATATCAGAAATCATACGGAGTGTCACACCACTTCCAACAGAACCTACAACCGCATCCAATCCGATTCCTGCAAAATATTTTCCGTAAGGTTCTGTTCCAATCCAATGATCTCCAAGGAACATCATTGCTTCCTTTCCATAAGAATGCACGATATCAACCATTTCTTTAGCAAGTGCACAAACTTCTATCTGCTGGAATTCAATAAAATCTCGGAATTGTTTGCTCGGCACACGGAACATACTATTGTGATATCCCTGATCTACGATATATTCCGGACGGAATTTATATCCTGCCCATTTCTCAAACTTCTCTAAAATATATGGGCTTACGCTTGCGCTGTATCCAAACCACTCAACGTACTTCTCTCTCTTCTGATCATCAAAAGTTAATGTAAATTGATGGAAAAATGTTGTAAATCGTACTACATCTATCTCTGGGTTCTCTTCACACCATCTTTTCAATTTCTCCTTTACATACTTCTGTGTTTTTGGCTGTCTCACATCATATGTTAACTGGTGAGGTGTATCTTGCCAATCATTTGTAATAAAGTTATACATATGTACCGGATCCCAGATAAGGAATGCCAGAAAACTTACTGTATATTCATGATATGGCTTTGTCTGAATCTCAACCTCTCCCGAAGATTCATCAAATTCCCATTTATCTGTAGGAACAATTTCACCTGTTGTTCGATCAATCACTTCCCACCAGCGTTTTGGATCATCTAAAGTATTCACCTTAAGCTGTTCTGTATGGAATCCTTCCATTAAGCGGATGCGAAGTGTTTCGCCTCTTGCTGTTACACGATTACTGATCAAATATTCCTGCTGAATCTCTTCCGGATTCGCACTCGCCCACTCATTATCTTTTCTTGTTGTATAATAAGTTGCATATTTCTTAACTGGTTCTGATAAAAGTGCTTCCGGCATCTCTGTTCCGTCACAGTCTCTTAAAGCATCCGCTCCCAAGAGATTTTTTAATCGTATTGTTTCATCAATGACATCTGCATCCGTCGGCAGCGTCAGTCTTCCTGTCATCAATATGCTTCCCTCCAAATAACTTATATATTGTTTTTCATTTGATAGCTAAAGTATACTGATTCCCCAAATTGATATCAATTTCTTTATTGCTCGATTTGTTATGTTTTTTGCTATTTCGCCACTAAAATACTGTTTTTTCTTGTTTATTTATGTATAATATGTTTAACAAACAGTTTCATTCCAATATTTTTTCGTCTTTTTTACAAATTCATTTTAAAATTATTGCTTTTTTTATATGTGATATATAAAATTTGTTCAATCCAAAAATTTACGTAACAGCTATAATTAAGAGGTATCTATCTATGAGTAACGAATTTATTAATCTCGGTTCTACGAAGAACCATGAAGATTTTCAGCTTCGCTATATTTCTTTTTCAAAGTACGAAGGTGATTGGCAGTCCCTGCCACATACCCACCAATTTTCAGAACTTTTTTATGTTCTCCATGGAGAGGGTGTTTTCTATATAGAAAATGAAAAAATCTCTGTAAAAACAGATGATTTAATGATCATTAATCCCAATGTAGAACACACAGAGAGAACCCTTCCCAACAATCCTATGGAATATATTGTATTCGGTGTCGAAGGTCTTGCTTTTTCCTTTACAAATGATCAAGAAACACCAAAAGGGTATAGCTTCTATAGTTATGGTTCTGATAAGAATCAGTTTATAAATTTTGCTCAATTGATGATGCATGAATTTGAAAATAAAAAACAGGGATTTGAAAAAGTATGTCATGGATTGTTGCAGGTTCTTTTAGTATATATTTCCAGGAAACAGAATCTCTCCGTTATTTCAGATTCATCTTTCCATCTTTCAAAAGAATGTGCACTTGCCAAACGATACATTGATATAAATTACTCCCAAAACATCACTTTAGACTCTTTGGCTGAAATTACACATATCAATAAGTTTTATTTAGCCCATTCTTTTACCGAGTGTATCGGTCAATCACCGATTAACTACTTGGCAAATAGGAGAGTCGAAGCGTGCAAAGAACTTTTAACGACATCTGATCTGTCTGTAACACAGATTGCTTCCAGTGCCGGTTTTTCTTCCCAGTCTTATTTTTCACAGCTTTTTAATAAGAAGGTAGGGATGTCACCACGACAATATCGGAAATTGTATTCAAATAAAGTTAATAATAAATAAAGGGTGGCTTTCATTCGCCACCCTTTTAATTTTCCCCACCAAATTGGTGGTTTTTGTTTTTACTTTATTTGTACTCTGGATTTGTATGATTAGATAAATGCAATACTCTGTCTTTAATCTCCTGTGTACGCCCCTGATTCCAGAACTGTGTTCCGATATATCCACATGTTCTGCGGGCTACCGACATCTTTGACTGGTCACGATTTCCGCAATTTGGGCATTCCCACACCAGTTTACCGGAATCTTCCTCTATAATCTTAATCTCTCCGTCATATCCGCAACATTCACAATAATCACTCTTTGTATTCAACTCTGCATACATGATGTTTTCATAAATAAACTTCATAACAGCTAATACTGCCGGAATGTTGTTCTGCATATTCGGAACTTCCACATAGCTGATTGCACCACCCGGTGAAAGCTTCTGGAATTCAGACTCAAATTTCAATTTACTAAATGCATCAATCTCTTCTGAAACATGTACATGATAACTATTTGTAATATAATTCTTATCTGTAACTCCCGGAATGATTCCAAAACGCTTCTGTAAGCATTTTGCGAATTTATAAGTTGTAGACTCCATCGGAGTTCCGTAAATGGAATAACTGATATGCTCAGCTGCTTTCCATTCATTACATTTATCATTCAAATGCTGCATAACTTTAAGTGCAAATGGTTTTGCTTCCGGGTCTGTATGTGACTTACCATACATTCTCATACACATCTCATAAAGTCCTGCATAGCCAAGAGAAATCGTTGAATATCCATCATATAATAATTTATCGATTGTCTCTCCTTTTTTCAATCGTGCGAGTGCACCATTCTGCCACAAAATCGGAGCTACATCGGAAATTGTTCCTTTCAGACGCTCATGTCTGCAACGAAGTGCTCTATGACACAATTCAAGACGTTCGTCCAGAATCTTCCAGAACTCATCCATATCTCCGTTTGAAGAACATGCTACATCTACGAGGTTGATAGTAACAACTCCCTGATTGAATCGTCCGTAAAACTTATGCGAACCATCTGCATTGAGCTGGCTATCCTCAACGGTAAGGAATGAACGACATCCCATACATGGATAAACTTCGCCTTTTTTCAGTTCCTTCATAATCTTTGCAGAAATATAATCCGGAACCATTCTCTTTGCTGTACACTGTGCTGCTAACTCTGTTAAGTGCCAGTATTTTGAATCTTCTGTAATATTATCTTCATCCAGCACATAAATCAGTTTTGGGAATGCCGGTGTGATCCATACACCTTTCTCGTTCTTTACGCCCTGCATTCTCTGGATCAATACTTCTTCAATGATAGTTGCCAGATCGTCTCTTGTCTTACCTTCCGGCACTTCATCCAGATACATAAACATCGTTACAAATGGTGCCTGGCCATTACATGTCAT
>ENA-OWON01000439-OWON01000439.1-gut-metagenome-genome-assembly--contig:-NODE-439-length-15944-cov-2.948446_pt1 | contig 15944 bp, 18 predicted proteins | sample MGYA00248257_ERZ651798 | MGnify/ENA primary metagenome ERZ651798 (study PRJEB26908, sample SAMEA4031708) | gut metagenome | biome: gut; feature: normal infant; material: stool | place: China | collected 2015... | reverse complement strand
GCAGGTATATGAGTTGTGTTATAAGGAAATAAGTGAGAGTTGTGCTCAGGCAAAGGATAGACGAGAATATAAGAAGATAACGAAGAATATTGCACAGCTTATAAAATGGAAGGGTAATGATACGGCTAAGTCTTTAATTGAGGAATTGAAGCAGAGATATCCAAGAAAACCCGCATTGTTGGATGAACTGGAGAAGGTGGAGGAGAAATTGTAATTCAAATAAAATCAATTAAATTCATTCATGGCATTCACATAATTCTGTAATCGGTTTTACTTAATGCCAGTTTAGCATACAGAAGAGGTGTCTCTTCTGCCGGCTGGTAAGGATAGACCACTGCCCGTCATTTGCCGCCATCTTCCGACTCTCCCCTGCAGGGTATGTCTTGCTTCAAGACATACCCTGCATTTGTGTTTTAATAGCCATCATGCTAAAATGGGGTAGACAGTGACAGGCAAAAGGAGGTTTTACCATGTATTATGTACCGGATGGCACAAAGCAGTGCGGATATTATGAATGTAAAAAGTGCGGGAATCGGTTCCTGTCTTTGCAGACGATGACGCGGATTCCCTGCCCGGAATGTGCATCGGAGATTGATTATGAGATCGGGCCGGATGAAACGCTTGCGGACGTGACAGATACGGCAGTGCTTCTGCAGAAAATCGAGAGCGAGGAGGAAGTGGCGAAAATGGATGCGCTCTTAAGCCTTGCGATTACCGGCGGAGACTTTAACTGGATTTAAGAAAAGATGAACGGGCAGTGGATGAAACAGATAAGACACAGAACAGGAGCGGTGACAGAGATGGAACAGACAACGGCAAAAAAGAATAAATACGAGATCGATATGTGCAACGGAACGATTATGGACAAATTGATTTCCTTCTCGCTGCCGCTCATGCTGTCGGATATTTTGCAGCAGATGATCAAAGCGGTAGAAATTATCGTGGAGGGAAGGTTATCCGGCAGCCAGGCGCTGGCAGCGGTGGGATCGACCAGTGCGCTCATCAACGTGTTCACGAATCTGTTTATCGGAATTTCGCTGGGGGCAAATGTACTGACGGCGCGTTTCTATGCGGCGGGGCGTGAGAAAGAGGTGTCTGAGACCGTACATACCGCGATAACCCTGGCACTGGTCAGTGGAATTGTCATGGCGCTGGTGGGACTTGTTTTTTCCAGGGGAGCGCTGGCGCTGATGGGGACACCGGACGACGTCATCGGGCTGTCGGCACTTTATATGCGGATTTATTTTCTGGGAATGCCGTTTTTCATGCTCTACAATTATGGCGCGGCGATCCTGCGCGCCGTCGGGGACACGAAGCGTCCGCTGCTGTTTTTGATGATTGCGGGAGTTATCAACGCGTGCTTGAATATGGTGCTGGTCATTGTGTTTAAGCTCGGTGTTGCCGGTGTGGCGATCGCCACGGTGATCTCGCAGATGATTTCCTGTGTGCTGGTGTTGCGGTGCCTCTGCCGGTCGGAGAGCAGTTACCGGCTGCGTTTTTCCGAGCTTGGCATGAAAGGGTACTACTTGAAGCAGATCTTTTCGGTCGGCGTTCCGGCAGGAATCCAGAGTACGGTCATTAACTTTTCCAATGTGCTCCTGCAGTCCTCGGTCAATTCGTTCGGATCGACGGCGATGGCAGGCTACACGGCGGCAAACAATCTGCTCGGCTTTTTGTATGTCTCGGTGAACTCCATCACACAGGCGTGCATTAGCTTTACCAGCCAGAATTACGGCGTTGGAAAATTAAAGCGCATGGATCGTGTGCTGGCAGACTGCATGATCTTATCGGTCGTGGTCGCTGTAGTTTTGGGATGCATCTGCTATGGGTTCGGACCGGAAATTTTACAGATCTACACGGAGGATGCCGAGGTAATTGCGTGCGGTATGGAGATCCTTGCATACACGACGATCACCTATTTTCTTTGCGGCTGGATGGATTTGTTCCCGGGGGCGCTGCGCGGCATGGGATATTCCGCGGTGCCGATGGTGTTGTCGGTCATCGGAACGGTTGGTACGAGAGTGGTGTGGATTTTTGGCATTTTTCCATACCACAGATCACTGGCGATTCTGTTTATATCATACCCGGCATCGTGGATCATCACGATTATTTTACAAGTCGTCTGCTTTTACTTTGTGAGACGGAGAGTGCACCGGAGAAGCCAGACGCTCGCCGGACAGGAAGGCTGATTCCGGAATTGGCAGGAACCCCAGCTCATAGTCCAGCTCATATAACTACACGGAGAAAATGATGGAAGCATATTATTACAGCAAAATGGACAAAACAAAGCAGGCAGCATATCATGCGATGCGGCAGGGACTATTGGCGTTGGAGGATGCCATTTTGATGCCGCGCCTTGAGGCGGAGGATCTCTATCAGGTATTTTTCCTGCTGCGGCTGGATCATCCGGAGATTTTCTGGGCGACCGGCTACAAGTACCGGTATTATCCGGAGTCGGCGAACCTTGTGTTCCTGCCGGAATACCTCTTTGAAAAAAACAAGGTCAGAGAGCATCAGAAGGCGATGAAGGCGCGAGTGGAAAAACTGGCGCGCGCGGCGCAGAATCTCTCCGAGTGGGAGAAGGAAAAATACGTTCATGACTTTATCTGCGAAAACGTACACTATGATAAGCTGAAAAAGCCGTATTCCCATGAGATTATAGGGCCTCTTGGACAGGGCGTGGGCGTCTGCGAGGGAATTGCAAAGTCAGTAAAGGTGCTTTGCGATGCACTTGGCATCTGGTGCGTGATCGCACTGTGCGGAAACTGTCCTGAGAAGGGGATCAAATACCGCCATACGTGGAATATCGTAAAAATTGGCGGGCAGTATTATCATCTGGATGCCACATTTGACAACACGCTCGGTGCGGGAGCACAGATCCGGTACGATTATTTCAATCTCTGCGACAAGAGCATATTCCGGGATCATCAGCCCCTGATCGCGCCTGCGCCGGAATGTACGGATGCAGCGCATTTTTATTATCGGGAGAAAAAGCTTTCCTTCACGAAGGTGGAGGATGTCTATAAACGTGCGCTTCAGACAGCAAAAAAAGGAAAAACGTTTACCTTTCACTGGAGGGGCGGGTATCTCACCAGGGAGGTCTTTGAGGAACTGTTAGAACAGATTTCCGCGGCCGGCAGGGAGCGGGGAAAAAGCGCCAGAGTCAGTGTGAACTGGCAGCAGGCGGTGCTCCGGTTCGATTATGTGGAGGCGGGCAGCGCGCCGGAGGCGCGTGTTGTGATGGAAGAAGCAAATGAGGGAGAAAAAGAATGACGGAAGACTTACTGGAACAGATTCAGAGAAAAGACGCGGCGGCGTTTACACACGGAGGGAAATTTCATGCAGACGATGTGTTTTCCGCGGCGCTGCTGCTTTACCTGAATCCGGAGATTGTAATTACGCGCGGCAACAGGGTGCCGGAGAATTTTGCCGGGATCGTGTTTGACATCGGAAGAGGACGGTACGACCATCATCAGAAAGACAGCCGGGTGCGGGAGAACGGTGTGCCCTATGCGGCGTTCGGACTGCTGTGGGAGGAACTCGGGGGAGCAATCCTCGGGGAGGAGCTGGCGGCGGAATTTGACGAGGCGTTTGTACAGCCGTTAGATAACAACGACAACACCGGAGAGAAAAATGAACTGGCGACGCTTATCGGCAATTTTAACCCGGCATGGGATGCGCAGGGCGGAAGCGACGCCGCTTTTTTTCAGGCGGTCAGTGTGGCGGGTATGATTCTCGAAAATAAATTTGAACGCTATCGCGGAAATGAGCGCGCCGACCGTCAGATCGAGGAGGTGCTGGCGGCGCATGAGCGTGCCGTAACGTCCGGGGAGACGGCGGAGCGCGATGCCGCGATTCTGATATTGCCCTATTTTATCCCGTGCCAGAAACGCCTGTCGGAGACCGGGATTGCGTTTGTGATTTTCCCGTCGAACCGGGGCGGATACTGCATCCAGCCGCAGAAGCGGGAGTATTCCCTCCATTATAAGTGCTGCTTCCCGGAACGCTGGCTCGGACTGGAAAAGGAAGAGCTGGTGGAGGCATCGGGCTTAGAGAGCGCCGTTTTCTGCCATAAGGGAGGTTTTCTTATGACGGTCGGGGAACTTTCCGATGCGGTGGAGGCATGCCGGATCAGTCTGGACAGCTTCAAGGATGAGAAGGCGCTTGTAAACGTGGGCGGCAGCGATGCGGCGGACGAACTTTTAAGAGAACTGCCGGGGATGGCGCAAGCACAGATCTATCATATCCCGCTGCCGGAGCTGCCCGGGCTGGAGCAGGACGGCAGTTACGGTGAAGTGGCGATGGAAAAAACCGACTGGAAGCTTCGGAACAAGGACTATGTGAAACAGATCCTGCAGTACCGGCCGGAGGCTGTTTATGTCGAGGGGGATGTATTTTCGGCATATCCGGTAGTGCATCTGCTCCGGAAAAAGCACGTGCCGGTGCTTGCCATGGCGGAGCGCGGCGGGGAGCGGATTCTCGTGCGGATTCCGTCCGGTTCCTAGATGGGACTTGTAGCAGACAAGCGAAAAGTGCTATGATTCTTATGCAATGTGGAATATGCTTTAGGGAATTTCTGCTTCCGGCGAAGAGGCAGGAAAATCAGATAGACATACCAAGGAGGAATGGATAATGGCTTGTACAACGATTTTAGTGGGAAAAAAAGCATCCTATGACGGATCAACGATGATTGCGCGCAACGACGATTCGGGTTCGGGACATTTTACACCGAAGAAATTTGTGGTCGTGCAGCCCCAGGAGCAGCCGCGACATTATGAGTCTGTGATTTCACATGTGAAGATCGAGCTGCCGGAGCAGCCGATGCGCTATACAGCGGTGCCGAACGCGGTCGACGGGGAAGGCATCTGGGCGGCAAGCGGCGTGAATGAGGCGCATGTTGCCATGACGGCGACGGAGACGATCACCTCGAATCCGCGCGTGCTCGGCGCAGATCCGCTGGTGGTATATCAGAAGGCAGAGGACGGTCAGCCGGAGATCTGCGGAGGAATCGGCGAGGAAGATCTTGTGTGTCTTGTGCTTCCGTATATCCGCAGCGCCAGGGAGGGTGTCAGACGGCTGGGAAGCCTGCTGGAGCAGTACGGCACCTATGAGATGAACGGCATTGCATTTCAGGATCAGGATGAGATCTGGTGGCTGGAGACAATCGGCGGACATCACTGGATGGCGCGCAGAGTGCCGGATGATGTCTATGTGGTCATGCCGAACCAGCTTGGAATCGACCGGTTTGATTTTTCCGATGCCCTCGGGGAGCAGAAGGAATATATGTGCTCGGCGGATCTGGAAGAATTCGTAAAGACGTATCACCTGGATCTCTCACAGGATGGCGAGTTTCATCCGCGCGACGCGTTCGGCAGTCATGACGATGCGGATCATGTATACAACACGCCGCGTGCGTGGTTCATGGAGCGCTATCTGAATCCGCACACGAAGGTGTGGGACGGACCGCATGCGGATTTCACACCGGTTTCGGATGATCTTCCGTGGTGCATGGTACCGGAGAAAAAGGTGACGGTGGAGGACGTCAAATACGTCTTGTCCTCCCATTTCCAGGGAACACCGTATGACCCGTATGCCGCTTACGGGGATAAGTCCCTACGCGGTGCATACCGCTCGATCGGCATCAACCGGAACGATTTTCTCGCTGTGATCCAGATGCGCCCGCAGATGGAGCAGGAGAACGGCGTGATCGAGTGGCTGGCATTTGCGTCAAACGCATTTAACGTGCTGGTGCCATTCTATGCCGATGTGGAGGAGACACCGGAATATCTGTCGAACACGACAGGCGAGGTGTCCACGGAGAACTTTTACTGGTCGAGCCGGCTGATTGCGGCGATGGCAGACGCGTCCTACCGGAGCTCGGTGTTCCATATCGAGCGCTATCAGGAGCATGTGATGGCAAAGGGACATGAGCTGATCCATCACTACGACGCGCTCCTCGCTAAGGAGACGGATGCTGTGATGCGCAGAAGACTTCGCGAGGAGGCAAACCGCAGCATTGCGAAGATGCTGCAGAAGGAGACGGCAGATACCCTAGACAAGGTTTTATTTGAACTCAGCAGTCAGATGAAGAATGCATATTCCAGATCGGATGCATAGGGAGGACTGCCATGGTAAAAATTGATCTGATCACGGGCTTCCTCGGATCGGGGAAGACGACGTTTTTGAAAAAATATGCGAAGCGCCTGATGGAGCAGGGGCAGAATATCGGAATTCTGGAAAATGATTTCGGTGCGGTCAATGTCGATATGATGCTGCTGCAGGAGTTAGAGGGGGAGCAGTGCGAACTGGAGATGATCTCCGGCGGCTGCGATCCCGAGACGCACCGCAGAAGGTTCCGCACCAAGCTGATCGCCATGGGAATGTGCGGGTATGACCGCGTGCTCGTGGAGCCGTCGGGAATCTATGACATGGACGAGTTCTTTGACGTGCTGCATGAGGAGCCGCTGGATCAGTGGTATGAGATTGGCAATGTGATCGCTGTGGTGGACGCGCGTCTGGAGGACGCGCTTTCGCCGGAGGCGGAGTACCTGCTGGCGTCGCAGGCGGCAAACGCCGGCTGTATGATTTTAAGCAAGTGCGACACGGCGACAGAGGAGCAGCGGCAGAATACAATCGCGCATCTGAAGCGGTCGCTTGCAGCACTCGGCTGCAAGCAGCGGGCGGATCAGAAAATTTTGTGCGAGGGCGCAGAACCGCTCCCGGATCAGGATTTTGCTGCGATTCTCTCCTGCGGTTATCACATCGCAAGCTATGAGAAGCCGGACTTTGCGAAGGGACAGGCGTTTGAGTCGCTGTATTTTCTGGATATGCACCTGGAGGGGGATGCGGTTACGGCGGCGGTGAAGAAGATGCTGAAAGATCCATCGTGCGGACATATTTTCCGTGTGAAGGGATTTTTGCAGAATCCGGATGGCACATGGCTGGAGATCAATGCAACACAGCAGGAGATCACGCGAAAGCCGATTGCAAACGGACAGGACGTTCTGATTGTGATCGGAGAGAATCTTGTGGAAGATGCCATCCGGGCGTATTGGAAAGGTTAGAGACAGACGATGATTTATGTGATGATGGCGCTCTATCAGGAGGCACACGGACTCATCCGGGAACTGGAATTAAAAAAGAACACGGCGTATGCGCCGTTTGAGGTGTTTGACAATGAGAGCGCCGGTATCCGGCTGGTTGTGACCGGCGTGGGGGAGATTGCTGCGGCTGCTGCGACCGCGGCAGTCTGTGCGCGGGATGGAGCAGATGCGGCAGACTTCCTCATCAATATCGGCTGCTGCGCGGCTGGCTGCTGTAAACCGGCAGACCGGGGCATGGACAGCTGCTGCGCGGCGGCAGAAGGCGCGGACAGCTGCTGTGAACCGGCAGACCGGGACATGGACAGCGGATACGGGGAGGCAAACGCCGCCCAGATCGGAGACCTGTACGTGTGTCACAAGATCACGGAGCAGGCGACCGGGAAAACGTTCTATCCGGATATTCTGTACCGGCACCCGTGGAAGGAACGTGAACTTGTGACCGGGATGCAGCCGCTGCAAAGAGCAGCGGCACACGGAGCTTTATATGATATGGAAGCGGCGGCCGTCTATCAGGCAGGCATCCGCTTTTTTTCTCCGGACCGGATGCTTTTTTTGAAGGTGGTATCGGATTTCGGAATTGCAGGGCAGGAGAGAATGACGGCGGAGACGCTCACGGGGCTGCTGGAGCAGCATGTAAAGAAGATCGCGGCATTTCTTGCAAATCTGCGGGAGGCGGCAGATGAGGAGGAGACGCTGCGAAACGACGGCATTTTGCAGGAAGACGAGATGGTGCTGGAGCGGCTTTTTGCGGCGCTGCACTGCTCGCAGACGATGCGGGCGTCGGCGCGGCAGTATATCACGTATGCGGCGCTTACAGGATACGACTGGAAAGCGGAACTGGAAGAATGGTATGCGCGGGGGCTGCTCCCGTGCAAGGACAGGCGGGAAGGGAAGGTGCGGCTTGAAGAACTTAAACAGGTCTTATTATAATCCGCCGTTTTCCCATATTTATGTGGAGCGGGAAGTGGCGGAAGATCCGGAGACAAAGCGGATACTCACGCAGTTTCCGCAGGCAGAAGTGATTGCTATCGACCACTATAAGGATGTTTTCTGCCGGAGCAGGCAGGACTATGTCAGGCAGCATGCGGCGCAGAATCTGATTCTGGCGGCGAAGCACGGTGAGCTGCTCTACCCCGGCGCGCCGGTCTGCCAGAACTTTGGAAATGAGCATTTTTACTACACCTCCTGTGTGATGAACTGCGTGTTTGACTGTGAATACTGCTATCTGAAGGGAATGTATCCGTCCGCCAACCTGGTGGTGTTCGTCAATCTTGAGGATATTTTTGCGGAAGTGGAAAAGAGACTTGCCGCGCACCCGGTCTACCTGTGCGTGTCCTATGATACGGATCTGCTGGCATTAGAGCATCTGACCGGCTATGCGGCGCGCTGGATCGAGTTTGTGCGCAGGGTGAATGCCGACGGGCAGCGGCTGCGCATCGAGCTTAGAACCAAGGGAACCGGAGGCAGCCTGTGGCAGACGGTCCGGCCGGAGGCAGGTGTCATCTGTGCGTTTACCATCTCACCGCAGCAGGTGATTGATGCATATGAGCACGGTACGGCTTCGCTCGCCGGGCGTCTGGCAGGAGCGGAAGCGGCGATGGAACACGGTTTTTCGGTGCGTCTCTGCTTTGACCCGATGATCTATTGCAGCGACTGGAAGAAGCACTATGACGCGATGTTTGCGCAGGTCTGCGGGACGCTGGACCTGGAAAAACTGGCGGATGTCAGCGTCGGAACCTTCCGCATTTCCCAGGATTATCTGAAGAAGATGCGGAAAAATGAGCCGGACTCGGCGGTGGTGCAGTTCCCCTACCAGAATGACGGCGGGGTGTACCATTACCCGACGGCGCTCATGGAGGAGATGGAGCAGTATATGACGGAAAAACTTGCCGCTTATCTTCCGGCAGAGCGGATTTTCCGGTGGAAGGAATAAGGAGAGAATACATGGAGCAGTGTAGAGAAAACGAGGCGGCGATTGTCACGGGGGCGTCCTCCGGGATCGGGGCGGCGATCAGTGCCAGACTGTGCAAAATGGGATATGAAGTGTTTGGCATCGGACGCTCGTTCGGCAGCAGTTTCGCGGAACAGTTTCCGGACGCTGCAGATAATCCGCTGTTTCATGCGGTGGTCTGCGATCTTCTGGACACGGAAAAAATGTTGAAGCTGGTGCGGGGGATTGCGGCGGAAGCCGGGGTGACGCTGCTCGTCAACAATGCCGGCAGCGCGTACTACGGACTGCACGAGGAACTAAGCCCGAAGAAGATTCAGGAGATGGTGCGCACAGATCTGGAAGTGCCGATGATTTTAAGCCAGCAGCTGCTGCGCGGGTTTAAGAAAAACAAGGGCTGTATCGTCAATATCGCATCCGTGACGGCGCAGCAGGCGAATCCGCACGGCTGTGCCTATGGCGCGGTGAAGGCAGGACTTGCCAGCTTTTCGCGCAGTCTTTTTGACGAGGCACGGAAATACGGCGTGCGGGTGGCGGTGGTATCCCCGGATATGACGAAGACGGAATTGTACCGCAATGCAGACTTTACGGTGGGGGAGGAGACGGAGAGCTATCTTCTGCCGCAGGATGTCGCGGACGCGGTGGCGTATATCGTGGGGCAGAGAGAGGGCGTGGCGGTGTCGGAGGTGACACTCCGCCCGCAGTATCACAGAATCCGGCGCAAGCCGGTGACGAAAAAGGAGAGACCGGTCGAATGAAAGATCTTACAAAAGGAAAACCGTCAACGCTGATTCTTGCGTTTGCACTGCCGATATTCCTCGGGAATCTGCTGCAGCTGACCTACAGCGTGACCGATACGAGAATTGTCGGCTCTTTTCTCGGGGAGGATGCGCTCGCTGCGGTCGGTGCAACGACAACGCTCAGCAACCTCGTCATCGGCTTTTTGCTCGGACTGGCGAACGGGTTTGCCATTATCACGGCGCAGCGGTTCGGCGCGAAGGATATCCGGGGCGTGAAAAAATCGTTTGCCGCTTCCCTGGTGCTCGGAACGGTGATCTCGGTTGTGCTGACGGTGCTTGGACTGGTGTTTTTACAGCCGATCCTGCGGTTTTTAAATGTGCCGGAGCATCTGATTCCGGTGGCAGGACCTTACATATTTATCATCATAGCAGGACTTCTTGCGACATTTCTCTATGACGCGTGTGCCGCAGCACTTCGGGCACTCGGGGATACCGTCACGCCGCTCGTGATTCTGGCAGTGTCGGTGGCGCTAAATATCGCGGGAGATCTTCTGTTCGTGCTGGTGTTAAAAGCGGGCGTGCGGGGAGCTGCCGCCGCCACGGTTCTGGCACAGATCCTGGCGTTTGTAATCTGCTGGATCTACATGCTAAGACGATATGAAATCCTCCGCCTTGCGCGTGAGGATTTCCGGGATGCGGATACGGCGATGGTGAAAAACATGCTCGGATCGGGGCTGTCGATGGGCTTTATGAGCTCGCTGGTCAATATCGGCTCGCTGACACTCCAGACGGCGATCAATAAGCTGGGGCAGGACATCATCGTGGCGCACACGGCGGCACGGAAAATTTCTGAGATTTTTATGACGATGTTCAGCGTCTTCGGACAGACGATGGCGACCTACTGCGGACAGAATCTGGGCGCGGGCAGGATCGACCGGGTCAAAAAAGGCATCCGGATCGGCATTTTCTACACCTGCATCTGGTGTACGCTTTCCGCGGTGGCGAGCTACACGATCGGCAGCTGGCTGGTATATCTTGTGACGGGAAGCACGAATGAGGTTGTGATCTTAAATGCGACCAGCTACCTGAAATTCGACACGCTGTTCTACTATGTGACGGCGGTGATCTGCGTGCTCCGAAACGCCATGCAGGGACTGGGCGATCATATCACGCCGCTCATTTCGAGTTCGCTTGAGATGGCCGGGAAAATCGTGATCGCCGCCACGCTTGTGCCGATGTTAGGCTACACCGGTGTCATTGTGGCGGAGCCGCTCGTGTGGTTTATCATGGTAATTCCACTCGTCGTGCAGATCTTCCGGATGCCGGTACTCCGGGACGAAAACCGGATGAATCAAGGGAAATGATGCGTAGTTGGACGATAACAACGCTTGAAATGCCATAAAATCAAGCAATTACAGGATTTCACAAAAAGTTCACAGAAAATTAGCACTCAACACTTGACAGTGCTAATAAACGGTGCTATAACATAGTCAGAACAAAGGAGAGGAACAAAAGGAGAACAGGAAATGAGTTCTATGAGTTCCCAGAACATCCCGGTTCCAAAGAAACAAGGAAACAGCATGAGTGTATCTGCCGAAGGCAGGTACGAAGTAGAAAAGGAGAGATGACTTATGTTAAGACCTAGTATTTTTGGAGAAAACTTATTTGATGACTGGTTTGATGATTTCCCATTTTTCGATGACAGAGATTTACGCAAGGTTGACAAGAAGCTGTACGGCAGAAGAGCCGGTAACCTGATGAAGACAGATATTCAGGAGATGAAGGATGGCTACAAGATGGAAGTTGATCTTCCGGGCTTCAAGAAGGATGAGATTACCGTAGAGCTGGATGACGGATATCTGACCATCAGTGCCGCCAAGGGACTGGATCAGGACGAGAAGGAGAAAGAATCCGGACGTTACATCCGCAGAGAGCGTTATGCAGGTGCCTGCAGCCGGAGCTTCTATGTGGGCGAGGGCGTAACCGAGGAGGATATCAAGGCTGAGTTCAAGCATGGTATTTTAACGCTGGTTGTTCCGAAGAAGGAAGCAAAGCCTGCAGTAGAGCAGAAGAAATACATTGCGATTGAAGGATAAGGATGACAGAGAGAAAGGAAGCGTATGATCATGTCAGATAAGAATCCAAAACATCCGTTGAAGAAGAAAAAAGTAGCAGCAAAGGTGAATATGGCAGACCATGAGGCGGTCGAGGAAGCGAGAGAAGCCCACAAGTCGAAAAAGCATGTTTACTAAGCGATATGCCTGCAGATGACAGGAGAAAAGGGACAGGGAGTTGCACAGCACGAAGTGCTGTGCGCCCCCTGTCCCTTTTTACGTCCAAAGATTGCGTCAGTTTCTAATCCAACTGCATGGAATCAAGCTTTTCTGTCAGCAGATCCAGGAAACACTTGCCGAAGCTGCTGAGTTCGTGATCCCTGCGGGAGATCCAGCCAAACTCAATCCTCTGATGCGTGTCCAGATTCATGACGGCGTAATCTTCTTCCAGCAGGTTTTCCCCGGACATGCCGGAACCGATGGTGTAAGTGTTTAACGCCATGCCGATGCTGGCGTCCGCCATCTCGTCCGTGATGGTGATCGTCTTCCTGGCGACGGTATTCTCTACCAGTTCCTCGGAGAAGAAACGGTCCCTGGAACTGTCGATTCCCTGAAAATAGTGGCTGTAGATATAGGGAGCCAGGTCTTCCATCGACACCTTTGTCCTGCCGGCGAGCGGATGCTGCTTGGGGACATAGACTTTGGGGCGCATGGTTGCCAGCAGATGAAACTCAAGTTCCTGCTGTTCCATTTCCCAGTCGAGAACGCGGTTCTCACGGTTTTTCAGCAGAACGCCGATCTCACAGAATTCCGATGTGACATAATCTAAGATTTCCTTGGTGCGTAATGGTGAGAGTCTATAAAGTGCCGGTGCTAAAGCCGGTTATGGATGTCCTTATGGCACTGAGCAAAGCGTTTCCGATGAATCTGGTTCTGCTCATCTTTTATCTGATCTGGACGACGCAGTTTTCCAGTATCGCAGCATTTTTTCATTCACAGAAGACGATCAAGGATGTCAGTCTGATGTATGTGGCGATTGCAGCTCTGGTGTTCTGCAGTCTTGCCAGTATTTCGGAAATCATAAGAAGCGGTCTGATCTCCGTGGACAAGGGACAGTATGAAGCGGGATATGCCTCGGGACTGACAAAAGCACAGACCTTTTTCCATGTGATTGTGCCGCAGGCGGTGCGGGCGGTCATTCCACCGCTCACGAACGATATTCTCTCGCTGGTAAAGGGAACGGCGTTAGTGTCGGTCATCGGAGTGTCAGATATTCTGACGGATTCTATTTACTCGGCTAGTTCGGCGTACTCTTACCTGGAGGCGTATGTGGCGGCAGCCATGGTATTCTGGGGCATCGGAATTGTGTTAGAGCGGCTGAGCCACTATGTGGAGCGGAAATTTTCAAAAAGCGTTAAGACACTGGCAGGCTGAGATGCGGTACGGCATCGTACATTATCATAATAGGAAGGAAACAGGGCTATGGCAGTATTAGAAGTGAGAAATGTAAAAAAGGTTTTTGGAGATAATGTGATTTTAAGAGGAATCGATCTTGATGTACAGAAAGGGGACGTCATCGTCATACTCGGACCGAGCGGTTCCGGTAAGACCACCTTTTTGCGCTGCCTGAATCTTCTGGAAAAACCGGATGAAGGCTCGATGGTCTTAAACGGAAGAGAATATAATTTAAAAAATGTAAAAAATAAGGAAAAGCTGGAGATTCGGAGAAATACTTCCTTCGTTTTCCAGAATTACAATCTCTTCGTGAACAAGACGGTTCTTTCCAATTTGACGCTGGGGCTTACCGTGAGACGCCATATGAAAAAGGAAGAGGCCGAGAAGACCGGAAAAGAACTTTTAGACAAGGTCGGTCTTGCAGGAAAGTACGATTACTACCCAGCACAGCTATCCGGCGGCATGCAGCAGCGTGTCGGAATTGCACGGGCAATGGCAGCGAATCCAGAGGTCATTCTTTTTGATGAGCCGACGTCCGCACTCGATCCGGAGCTGGTGGGAGAGGTGTTAAATGTCATGAAACAGTTCGCAAAACAGGGAGTCACAATGATTGTGGTAACACATGAGATGCAGTTTGCAAGAGAAGTGGCAAGTCAGGTTATTTTTATGGCAGACGGTGTGGTTGTGGAAAAAGGAACGCCGGAGGAGATCTTTGATCATCCGAAGGAGGAGGCAACCAGAAAATTCTTAAAACGTATTTTAAAGGAAGAGTCATAGCTGTGTGCGAAGACGGAGAGGAGAGAAAGATATGCAGAAATATGTGATTTCAATTTCAAGACAATTTGGAAGTCTGGGAAGACCGATTGCAAAGAAACTGGCAGAACTTCTGGAAATTGAATACTACGACAGAGATATTGTGGAGGAGGCGTCCAAAGTTCACAACATTCCGTTAAAGGAAGCGAGCAATCTGGAGGAGTCGGCAAAGTATCTGTTCATGAGTTTCCCACTCGGCAGCGGAACCACGGCGACGCAGGATGCCCTGTTTAAGACGGAGAGCGAGATGATAAAAAAACTTGCCGTGAAGGAATCCTGCATCATTGTCGGCAGATGCGCGGACGCAATTCTGGAGGATTGCGATCATCTGATCAGAATTTTTATCTATGCGCCGTACGAAGACCGCATTGTCAACTGTGTCAATGATCTCGGCATGGACACAAAGGCGGCGAAGCGGATGATCCGTGATGTGGACAAGGCGAGAGATGCCTACCATATGCGGTATGCGGGGTATTTGCCGAACGATATGAACCATATGGATCTGATGGTCAACAGCGCAACTCTGGGGGTCGATATGACAGCGAGACTGTTGGCGGAAGTAGTGCGTGATAAATTTTCATAAGACGGACAGTGTGCATAAGACTGCACAGTCCCACAGAGGATAAGGCATGGAAAAACACAGAAAAAAACTGATCAAAAACGCAGCGGTATTCGACGGGCACAGCAGCGGGCTGGCGCAAGGGAAAAAGATTGTCATTGAGGACGATATTGTCACAGAGATTACTGCGGATGAAGTATCGGAAGAAAATTTTGACGAGGTATTTGACGGCACGGGCATGGTGGCGATGCCGGGAATGACGGACGCGCATGTTCACATGGGATGTCGGGTCGCAAAGGGAGAATTCCCGGTGGATTACGCCACGGTGCTGACCGTCGCAAAATGTAAGGATGCGCTGATGGCCGGGTTTACCACGTTCCGTGATGCGGGAAGTGTGAGCGAGGGATTAAAGCTGGCGTTTGACGAGGGTGTGCTTCCGGGACCGCGCATCTATCCCTGCGGTGCCTACATCAGCCAGACGTGCGGGCATGGGGATTCGGAGTATGCGCATACCTATCGCGACATCCAGTACAGGCATCCGTCCAGCGCCGTTTTGGCGGACGGGGTGCCGGAGATCATCCGGGCAGTGCGCGAGCAGTTCTACCGCGGTGCATCCCACATCAAACTGATGGCTACCGAGATCTTAAACCGGCATGAGGATATCGGGCTTTTGTTCGGAACGGATATGATGATCACGGGACCGGATTATCAGGTGGAGCAGAGCGAGGATATCCGGTATTACGAAAAGCGCTTCGGCACAATGCGGGCGCTGAGGGCTTTGACGGGCACTGCAAACGAGGTGTTTGCGCTTACGACCTACCAGAATCCTTACCCGAAGGGAAAGATCGGTGTGCTGGAGGCGGGAGCCTTTGCGGATCTGCTTCTGGTGGATGGAGATCCGACAAAACGTGTATCGGTTCTTGCAGACACCGATCATCTGCGCCTGATTATGAAAGGGGGAACGGTGTACAAAAATACACTGTGCTGAGATTTTATTCCGCTAATACGCTGACTTGCATGTGGCTGAGATTCGTAGTAATCTTATTCCAAAAACTAGAAGCAGGAGGTAATTATGAAAGAGCTGCTGTACTGGATTGTGGAATGGATTGCGAAGATTCACAGCCACATTCTTCGTCTGAATGATGCGTATGAATACAATTTTACAGATAAAGAACTGCATTTTCTCGTCATTGGTATGATGGGATGGGATTCATTTTTGTCGTGTATCCTGTTTTTAAATGGCTTGCAAAGCATGAGCATGTCATGGTAATT
>ENA-OWON01000427-OWON01000427.1-gut-metagenome-genome-assembly--contig:-NODE-427-length-16314-cov-5.895116_pt1 | contig 16314 bp, 17 predicted proteins | sample MGYA00248257_ERZ651798 | MGnify/ENA primary metagenome ERZ651798 (study PRJEB26908, sample SAMEA4031708) | gut metagenome | biome: gut; feature: normal infant; material: stool | place: China | collected 2015... | reverse complement strand
AAATATGTTGCGGATAAAGTGCGAAGAAGTGGAGGCTGCTCTGAGGACAACAGAGCAGTCACTGGCGAAGCTGCATAGGTTGTTGGATAATAAGCCGATAGAGTATGTGGCAATGGCTTTGTCTGGGGAGATGCAGGCATATTGTGATATTGAGGATGAGATGGTTAAGGGAATGTTCGGAACGATTGTGCAGGGGTATCTGAAGAAGGGGTATAACCGGGCTACGGCGGAGATGATGGCTAGGGATTTTTTTTGGTATGAGAGCTAATATAAATGGATATCTTGTGGTAAATATTGTATAATGTTTACAAATATAAGCATATAAAATAAAGTTTTAAAGATGCACATATGGGGGTTAAGGAGGGACTTTTATGATTGGAATAACACAATACTTACAAGCTGTATATGAAGACTTGCAAACATATGTTGATAATGATGTGTGTTTATGTAAGCTTAAAGAATTAAATTTTGAAGCTGGAGCACTCCCTGATTATGAAGATATAAATATTCAACGGTTGTACCTATTAAGATATTCATTTGCTTATGCGTTTGAATATAGCAGAATGTATTTAAATGTATTATCTAAGATGGATGATGTTAATAGTATTTCGGTAACATCAGTAGGATGTGGCTCGATGATAGACTATTGGGCATTGGTACATGCATTAGAAATGAAGAGTAAAATAGATTGCAATATAAGATATGTCGGAATAGATGAAATTGACTGGAATTACAAAATTCCACAAAGACAAAATGATGAAGTGCATTATTTAATTGGAAATGCAGCTGATTTTTTTACAAATAATAGTCAATTTATTTCCGATGTGTATTTTTTCCCAAAGTCAATTAGCGAGTTCTCCGATATTGAACTGAATGCTATGGCAAATAGCTTTTCGTTAAAGAAAATACAAAAAAATAAATTCTTTGTTTGTATATCTCTTAGAGACGATGATAGAAGTATGGACAGAGATATTCAAAAAACAAAATGCTTAATTGAAGCAATAAGTAAAAATGGTTTTTATACCAAATGGCCATATGATCGATATAAATATTTTGATTGTAATGATGGAATTGCATCATTTGACAATGATTTTCAGTATCCATCAGATGCACTGCAGTTTGTAACAAATTTGAACATGGAGTGTGCAAATTATAAGATTCAAGAAATGAATTGTCAATCTGATTGTCGGAAATATTTAAGAAGATGGCCAATTTTAAGAGTAGGACATATTAGATATCAGGTAATTATGTTTGAAAGGGAGGATTAGATGATATTAAGTGTAAGTAGAAGAACGGATATTCCTAATTATTATTCGGAATGGTTCTATAATAGAATAAAAGAGGGATTTTTATATGTTCGTAATCCTATGAATGCTCATCAGATAAGTGAAATAAAAATTACTCCAGATGTTGTAGATTGCATAGTGTTTTGGACAAAGAACCCTTTGCCAATGATAAAGAGGTTAGACGAGATAAAAGAGTATAATTATTATTTTCAATTTACATTAACTGGATACGGAAATGATGTTGAGGTTAATTTACCAAATAAAAAAACAAAAATGATTCCAGTATTTCAAGAGCTATCTGAAAAAATAGGCAAGCAAAAAGTGATTTGGAGATATGATCCTATATTCTTTTCTGATAGATATACGAAAGAATATCATTTAAAGGCATTTAAAAGTATTGCTGAGGCTTTAAGTGGATATACGGAAAAATGCGTGATTAGTTTTGTTGATATATATACTAAAAATAAAAAAAATATGGATGGATTGTCAAGTCATGAATTAAATGATGATGAACTGCGAGAATTTGCTGAGAAATTAAGTAAGATAGCTGCGGATAATAATATTAAGATTGGAAGTTGTGCAGAAAAAATAGATTTGGATGAATGTGGTATAATTCATAATTGTTGCATAGATAGAGAATTAATTGAAAAAATTATCGGATGTAAACTTAATGTTGGCAAAGACAAAAATCAGCGTAAAGAATGTGGATGCGTTGAAAGCGTTGAAATAGGTACTTATAATACATGCAAAAATGGATGTGCATATTGCTATGCAAATTATAGTTCAAAAAGTGTAGAAACAAATGCTGCCCAATATGATCCTTCGTCACCACTTCTATGTGGGAAAGTTCAAGAAGATGACAAAATAACAATTAGAAAAGTTGAGTCATTAAAAGATACGCAGCTAAGTATTTTTGATATGTGAGTTCATTTTTTATAATGTATATTTTTAAGAGTATTTTTGGCTCCATTTTGGCTCTAAAAATTTGAGGTGAGGTATACAAAAATGCAAAATAAGATGAATATGAAGAATAAAATGCATAAATGTGTACTGAGGAACAGCAAGATAAATCTCTCCGCCTAAGAGTTTGAATAGTAGCCAGCGGCATACCATCACAATTTAATAATTATATTATAAAAGCGAGGATGTACATCAACCTCGCTTTTATGCTTTTAAAGCGGCAATAGTATAATATTTATATTGAGATAGCTACGCACGGGACATTGTGATATGATAATAAACAGATAGTATATGAAAAAAATAATACAAGTTAAACTGGAGGTTCAAAATGTTATTTTTATGTTATCCAAGATGTTCAACCTGTCAGAAGGCTAAGAAATGGCTGGAGGAACACAATATAGAATTTACAGAGCGTAATATTGTAGAGGAAAATCCCAGCTTTGATGAATTACAGACATGGTATAAGCAGAGTGGACTTCCGCTTAAGAAGTTTTTTAATACAAGTGGATTAGTTTATAAGGAAATGCAGTTGAAGGATAAGCTGCCATCAATGAGCGAAGAAGAACAGTTAAAATTGCTTGCTTCGAATGGAATGTTGGTAAAGCGTCCAATGGTTATAAATGAAGATAAAGTATTAGTGGGGTTTAAAGAGGCTGAGTGGGGAGCACTCGTAAAGTAAATCTAAATCGGAATTTCTTACCATAATATGACAAGTTTCGACTAATAAATTGCGTTAAAATAAGTTCATCATACAACAAATTGTAGCAATGCGGAGGGAAAAGGATGGCAGAGATGGTAAGATACAATGATTATTATGTTGATATGGCATATGTATTAGTTAAGCAAAAAAGCAATGATGACGAGATTAAGGCAGCAGAGGATTTATATGCTATAGATACAATTCTAGGTGGGATTGATACCTGTATTAATGCACATGAATTAGATGAAAGATTAAGAAATGAGTATAAAACTATTGGGATGATGGAAGCTGTTGCGAATAAATTCGTATTCAATGATGGACGACCTATGAATAGAATTATTACTGATAACGAGAAAATAATGAACAGTCTGAAGTTAGATAAAATGGGAATTGTTGCAGATGTATTGATAAAACATAATATAATAAAATGTGTGGATACATTATATGTTAAATTTAAAGGTAATACAACATTTTGATATAATATGTTGTCTTTAATGCAGATGGTTATTACATACTGACTTTATATAATCTTAGTTGTTAGCATAAGAACTACATCTTTGTAAACCGAGTGCAGATTGCTGAAGGTGCATATGAAAGATTTGCTTGTTTTAATTGGCTATGAATCTGACAATGATTTTGCAAATGGTTTTGCTGATATAATTAATAAGTTAAAAATATTAAAACTATGGTATCTATAAAGAATAAATGTTATGAGCAAAGATTTTCATCAGCAGGACTTTTATATGTGTACATTAACGGATATAAAGAGAATGAGATGATATATTCACAGCAGACCAATTCATATCAATGCATATGAAGAAGCTTCATTCTCCGGAAGACTGCAAAGAACTTTTTTTGAATAAGTGGATGGATTTGCAAGAAAAGCAGGATATATCTGGTATGATATAAAATGTTTACATTGTTGAAAAAATATATGCACATTTGCTAAAATCAAATTAGATAAATCAAATAAAAGATATGAGGGAGTAATCATGGAAATTTTAAGTTCATTTTGCACAGTATTTATCAGCATGTTGATAATTTTACTTTTATTGATATGCATATATTTATATTTTTTTTCAGGTCTCAGGGCGTTGAGAAATATTAAGCCATCTTGCTATATTTCTTATGACAAGAACCATTTTGATAAAGATTTTGAGTTTAAATGCGAATTTTGTGGTTCAATTGTATCTTCAAAGGCTGCAAAATGTCCTAAGTGTGCGGGCGATTTCGGCAAAAATAAAGAATATTTATCAAAGAGACGGGCTATGCATCAGAATTATCTGCAGTATCTTAAGACACAGGAAAATGCTATTGAGAAAGAGATAGACCATATAACTGACACATTAAAGTCGGTTAAGAGATATAAGCTGATTCGTCATAAATATTTGAATTTTGAAATAGGAAATCCGCCTGTTTATAAGCCAGCAACAGATTATGAGTTTACATGTGAATATTGCAATAATAAGTTAAGGGGCAGGAGTACAGATAAATGTGGCTGCAGTAACTGCGGTGCTTCATATAAGGAAAATCTGGAGTTGCTGGTGCATGAAGAGGAAGATCAGCTTGAAAAATGCCATTATGAAGAATATATGAAACTGAGGGATTTGGAGATAGAGCAGAATATCAGGAATGAACAAAGAGATGCAAGAGTTGATGAAAAGTATAAGACACCTATTGGATTGGCTGAAAAAAAGGGAAAGTATATTGCTCTCTTCATTATAGTGGTGTTAATGGTAATTTCGGCTGGAATAACATTTTTGATTAATGAATAGTACATACAAATGCATTGATAAATAAAGGAGAGTCACCGGCAAAGTGGCTCTCCTTCTTGCATATTAGAAATTATCCCCATTCCAACCCCAGTTAGAAACAGCCTGATATTTTACATATACATGGTCCGGTGCGATGCCAATAACATCTTTAAAAATGTCACATATCTGTCCAGTGAGCGTAGAAAAGGCAGATGGATTTTCACTGCCGTAAACGCTGACCTCGACCATAGCTATAGGCTCGGCATTGCTTCCTCTGAAGTAGAGCTTGTAGTCAGGTTCAAAGCCGACCATGAGCCAGCTTTCTGACTTGCCGGGAATCGTCTGGATAGCCTGGCCTAAACGGGTTTTGATTTCAGTTTCCTGTGCTTCTGTAAGAGAAGTGCTTATCTTAGAATTAATAAATGGCATATGTTACCTCATTTCTGCGCCACAGGCGCGTGTATTCATGTGATGATTATAGCACTTTACATATGTCAAAGAAATATATTAATTGTCAGCGCCTTCCTTGATGCCGTGGCGCTCTGCATATCCAGTCAGGATAAGTGTGAGCGCACCGTCGCCTGTTACATTGCAGGCTGTTCCAAAGCTGTCCTGAAGTGCAAATATTGTAAGCATAAGGGCAGTTCCAGTGTCGTTAAATCCAAGCACGCCGGTAATAAGTCCGAGCGAAGCCATAACTGTTCCGCCAGGTACGCCAGGTGCGCCGATTGCAAATATTCCGAGAAGCACGCAGAACAGAATCATAGTTCCGGCTGATGGAATAGTGCCATACAAAATCTTTGATACAGTCATGCAGAAAAATACCTCTGTCAGCACAGAGCCGCACAAATGTATATTTGCAAACAAAGGAATTCCAAAAGAGACCATGTCCTTTCTCAAAACCTTTGATTTGCCGGCACACTGGAGTGCAACTGCGAGTGTGGCAGCAGATGACATTGTTCCAATTGATGTCAGGTATGCAGGACCGTAATGTCTGATTACTTCAATCGGGTTCTTCTTAGAATACAATCCTGCGATTGTGTAAAGCAGAGTCATCCAAATGTAATGTCCGATTAATACAATAATTATGATTTTCAGGAACACAGGAACCTGCTTTGTTATTGAACCTTCGTATGAGAGTCCGCAGAAAGTGAGTCCGATGAAAAATGGAAGAATCGGTATCATGATTTTTGAAACTATCGCAAGCACGATTTTCTGGAATTCTTCAAGCAGGTCAGAGATTAACTCAGCCTTTGTCCATGCCGCTGCGAGTCCGATCATGATAGAGAACACGAGAGCACTCATAACAGGCATAATCTGCGGAATCGACAATTCAAACACTGCCGCAGGCAGTTCCTTCAATCCATCCGCTGTAGATGAAATTGACAAATGTGGTATCAGCGCATATCCGGCAGCAGTCGAGAACAAAGCTGCTCCGACAGATGAAGAATATGCGATAGTTACTGCAATAAGAAGCAGCTTAGACGCATTTTTACCCATCTGTGTAATCGAAGGCGCGATAAATGCGATAATAATCAGCGGAATGCAGAAATTAATAATCTGGTTAAGAATATATTTCAGCGTCACCACAATATTTAATATGACCTTTGAAAATGCATTGCCATCCGTCGAACTGAGCACCAGCCCGATAACAACGCCAGCCAGAACAGCTACCATCAGCTTGAACGGCAGGCTGTTCCAAAAATTAGTTTTCTTCATTAAATAAATCTCCTTCATTTGTTTGGTTGAGAAAAATTATAATATATGGGATTGGAAATAACAATGGAAAGGTTTGGGGGATGGGAGAATTCCAAAATGTAGCTATTAAAAGTTGATTATATTAATTATCAATTATTTACATCCCAAAATGTAGAAATTATATATGTATATTATAATAAGTGACATTAAAAATCAAACAAAGTTTTTTAATCCAAATTGATAATTTATATTGACATCTTAAATCTAAAGTAGTAATATCCAGATATGAACTACATAATTAAGCAAAAGGAGGTGATACAATGATACAGCTATCTTTAGAATTTCAACTTGAAAAGCCACAGTTACCGCTGGAATATGAGAGATTGATGGTTAGTTTCTTAAAAGCAGCAAGCAGGAATTATTCGGAAGATATGTTTGAGCGATTATATAATAAGGAGCATTCAATTATTAAATCATTTACATTCAGTGCATATCTGCCAGGTGCGGTATTTAAAGGTGACACTATATTTCTGAGGGACAACAGATTTAAAGTTTTTTTTACAGATGCTGATATGGGACAGATTATAGAATGGTTTAATGCTTTTCAGCTTATGAGATACAAGCAGTATCCTGTCAGTGGCAATTCTATGAAATTGATTTCAATAAGGTCAAACAATCGTAAAGATATTGTTGATGATGAAATTATTGTAAAGATGCAGAGTCCATTGATTGTAAGACGGCATGACAGTGTGACTAACAAAGACATTTATTATACATATGCAGATGAAGGATTTTCAAAGGCATTATGTGAAAATGTAGAGATTTTTATTCAGAAAATGGAAATCGGGGTTGATACAGAAGGATTATCAATAGAACCTGTCAAAGCAAGAAAAGTAGTAGTTAACTGCTTTGGAAGAAAGGTTGATGCTAACCTTGGAATATATAAGCTTAGCGGTAATTGCGAGCTGCTTAATATTCTTTATCAGGCAGGGCTTGGTGCCAGAAGATCAGAAGGTCACGGTAAATTCGAAATATTACTATAATTTTAGGAAAGGAGGGACAGAATGTGGGTAAATATCTGGTAACTATGGGAGATTTCCTGAAAAATGCGGGGATAGTAGGTCTTAACTATATGCTGGATATGTCAGATGCAGAGAGCGGAAAGGATTATGGCATAAAAATGCAGAACAGACCGGTAGATGGGCTTGAACTGTATGAGCAGGGATTATGGCTTGACGAGGATTTCGTGCAGCAGTGTGACTGGACTGGAATGTATTTTGATGCCTGTGTTAACTATTATGGAGATTTTACAGTATATAAAGGAATATTAGACAGAATTAACAAGATTATATGCAAAATTGATAATGACCAATGGAAGCCGGACAAGCTGGTTAAAGAAGATAAGGAAGATATCAAGTTTATAAATGATAAGCTTTTGTCCAATAGTTATAAGGCTGGATTTGAAAATATAAGAAACGAGGTTGATGGGTCTGAGATATATGTGAATCTTCAGCAAAATAAATTAAATGCGAAATCAACATCACAAGAACTAAAACAGAGGCTTGAAGGTATCAAGAACTTTATAATGCAGCCAAAGTGTAAAGAAACATTTGTAATGAAGAGCGTCATATATAACTATATTAACCGTTTCTGGGATGGTAAATGTTTTCTGCTAAGAGCTAATGCAAAGAAGGACATGCGTATATTGTTTGAACAGGATTTTACAAAACCATTTAAAGAATATATCAGGACAAATCATGATAAAGATAAGGATATGTGTATAGACTGTGGAAGACCAATGGGAAACAAGGAACGTGTTTCTATTGCTTTTATGAAGGATATGGCAGATGATCTTGCAAGAAAAAAGTCTGCATTCTGGAATTGTAAAGTAGATGCCTTTTTGTGTCCTGCATGCGCATTTGTATATGCTGCCAGTCCTCTTGGATTCACACTTTTAGGACAGCGTTTTGCATTTATGAATACTAATTCATCAATTAATCAGTTACTGGCTTCTAATAGCAGGAGTGGAAAGATTGTGACAGAGGCAGAGAAAAAAGAAACTGAACGATATACACAATGGTTTGCCAGAATGTTGAAGCAGTTGATGGATTGTAAAGTTGAACAGCTTAACAATATTCAGGTTATTTTAAAGGGAACAGATGAGAAGGATAAATATATCTTTTCTGTAATAAGTAATGAAGCACTTCAGACATTTAATGATGAAAAGGTAAGAAAAGCTTTAGTGTATTTAGGAAAATATCCTTACACAAGAATTGGAGCGGATTATCTTAATATATACGAAAATGTAGTTATGAATATTCTGAAACATAGAAGTCAGGAATTGCTTCTAAAGAAAGTGCTTAAGAATAATCTTGATTCTGATAATGCGGGACAGATAGTAACTGCTTATTGGATATATGTTGTAATGTTGTATAGTGCACTTGTTAAGAAAGATAAGGATTTGCAAGGAAATGGAGGTAAGGTTATAGAAATGGGAAGTATAACAGTAATGGATAGTGGTTTTGCTTTAAGAACTGCCATATTGTCTTCAAAAGGGGCAAAGGATGATGAATGTATCAAAGGAACAATATATCAGCTTCTTAATGCATTATCTACGAGAAATACAGGAAAATTTCTGGATATTGTAATGAGATTATATTGTACCTGTAAGGTGCCAGCTGAAGTGGGACAGGTTGATAAATTAGTTATTCCAAGAGAGTTTGTATATATCCAGAAAAATCAGGAGTTATTTGAAGAATATGGATATGCATTTGTTTTGGGATTAAAAGGTTGCAGACAGAATAAGAAGAATGAGGAGGTTATTTAGATGAGTAAGAACGGATTGACAATGACAATAGTATTTGTTGCAGAGAGTGCGAATTATGGAGAAGGATTAGGTAATATTTCTAATATTAAGAAAATGACAAGAGGTAATGCAAGCCAGTATTCATATATATCAAGGCAGGCAATAAGATACAATATTGTACAGCAGGCTGAGTGGGATAACACACCTGTCGAGGATAAGAGCGGAGTTGTACAGTTTGCTCCATCAGCTACTATTGAGGATTACCCAGAAATAGATTTATTTGGTTATATGAAGACAATGGCAAAGGACGATAATGCAAGGGGAGGTGCATCAACAAGAAGTGCAGTGGCTAGACTTAGCAACGCCATATCACTTGAACCATATCAGGGGGAGCTGGAGTTTCTTACTAATATGGGATTAGCTAAACGCCAGAATCTTGACAATGGTATTGCACAGAGTGAAATTCATCGTTCTTATTATGCATATACAATTTCAGTGGATCTTGACAGGGTTGGAATTGATGGAGAGATTAATGTATCAAAGGAGGAAAAAGCTAAAAGGGTTAAAACACTTCTTGAAACCGTTCAGTATCTTTATAGAGATATACGCGGCAGGAGAGAAAATTTATCTCCATTATTTATCATAGGTGGTAATTATGAAAGAAAGAATCCGTTTTTTGAAAATATAGTTAAGATTGATAATAATATGATAAATGTTGATACATTGGTAGAAATGAAAGAAAGCAGTGAAGATCTTGAAAATTCTACAATAGTAGGAGTAACATCAGGAATCTTTAATAATGACAGTCAGATTAAGGAAAAACTTGGGGCTGTAACAATAGCAGAAGCATTTGAAGAGTTTAAGAAGAAAGTGGATGAGTACTATGCATAGAGCAATAAGACTGGATTGTTTTCAGAATCTTGTTAATTATAGAAAACCGAGCAGTTTTATAATTAAAGAGACCTATCCTCTTCCACCATATTCAACAGTAAGTGGAATGATACATGCCACATGTGGATTTAAAGAGTATCACAAAATGAAGCTGAGTATTCAGGGCGATAACAAAGGGACTATATCAGATCTGTATACACGCTATTCATTTTCAGCAGGTGCCAGATATGAAGAGGGCAGGCATCAGATATGCGTAAAAGATGGCGGTAATTATGGAATATTTAAGGGAATAGCCAATGTTGAACTGTTATGTGAATGCAAGCTCATAATACATATTGTGCCAGAGGATGAGGCTGATTTTGAAATAATATATCAGGCACTTAAGAATCCGCCAACATATCTGTCTCTTGGAAGATATGAGGATATTATAGATATAAGAGATGTCAGAATTGTTTCATTAAAAGAAGATGAAGAAGTACTGACTAATCACGGTATGTATATTCCTGTGTCTTACATGGGGGAAGAACATGTTAAAGCAACTGTTTATACATTAAATAAAGAATATGAGATAACTAAACAGGGGTTAAGGCGATGGAAGTCTGAAAAAGAAGGTGGAAGAGTTAAGGTATATTACTGCCCGCCTTATAAATGCCTGGAAAGAGCGTATGTAGATGATACGGATGATGAAGATGTTGTAATATTTGCGTGATGAGATTTTATTAATAGTTACATTGTGGATTTAAATGCATGGAGGGGGAGATGGAATATTTTGCAAAGTCAGTTCCGAATGTGGTTTCTAAAGAAGAACAGGTGACATTAAAACAGCATTTGGATGATACAGTTGAATGTGCACAGGATTTTTTTGAAAAATTCGGACATTATTTTACAGAAAAAGAAAAAGCAATAATAATAGAAGCATGCAGAGTGCATGACTTGGGAAAGGCAAACATTGTTTTTCAATCTAAGATAAATAAAGAGCTGCATGTAATAAAGACTCAGGAGATACCACACGGATTTTTAAGTGCAATGACTACATCGCCTGAAGAATTTAAGAATCATATACCAGAAGCAGATAATGATGATTATAAAGCTTTCTATACAGCAGTATATCATCATCATGTCAGAGAAGATAAAAACGGTGATGATATAATATTAAATTTCTGTAAGAAATACTATAACCCATATATAAGGGATTTTTTAAATGATGAAAGTATCAAAGCTAAGGTTTCGGGTATAAATAAATATCTTCTGTTCAGAAATACAGGCAGCATATCGGGAAATAAATACATCATGAGCTGTTATGATAAGAATGAATATTTGCATGAATGGCAGGAATTCGTGCTAATCAAAGGTCTGCTGAATAAATTTGATTATACAGTGAGTGCTGGTTATACAGAAGCAGAGGATTGTTCTGATTTCACAACAAAATATCTTAAAACATCTATAGAAAACATTTTTCAACAGCATGGATTAAGACCAGTTCAGGAGTATATGAGAGATAAATGTGATAAGAATCTTGTTGTGGTTGCACCAACTGGAATGGGAAAAACAGAGGCATCATTATTATGGCTTAATGGTGAAAAAGGATTTTATACATTGCCATATGTAGTATCATCGAATGCAATATATGAAAGAATAAGAGACAGGTATGAATATAAGGACGTGGCAATACTTCATTCAGACAGTATGCACTATTATTTTGAAGACCAGGTAAACGAAACAGATTCTGATGGATATGAAAAATATCAGAAAGCAAAATTATTATCTCAGCCGCTTACTATATGTACAGTAGATCAGTTGTTTAAGTTTGTGTATAAGGCGTTGGGAACAGAAATATTTGCAGCTACATTGAAATATTCTAAGATAATTATTGATGAGATACAGGCATATAGTCCATCAGTAATAGCAGCAATAATATATGGATTAAAGATAGTGACTGATATGGGTGGAAAATTTGCCATAATAACAGCAACATTTCCACCGGTATTGGGAAATTTTATGCATAAATATGGATTGATGGCTGATAGTCAGTATGAATACAGGGATTTTTCTGCATTATCGGATCTTAAAAGACATTGGATAGATATAAAAGATGGCGATATAGAAATAGATAGGGTTGTAGAAGATAGCTATGATAAAAAGGTTCTTGTAATATGCAATACGGTAAAAAAGGCACAGCAGATATATAAAAGCCTGACCGAAAAAACAGATAATGTTCATCTTCTGCATGCACGATTTACCAAAGAACATAAGAGAATGCTGGAAAATGAGATTATAAAGTTCTCAGATAGTGAAAATGAAACGGGAATATGGGTAACAACACAGTTAGTTGAGGCGAGTCTGGATATTGATTTTGATGTGTTGTATACAGAGATGAGTACGGCTGATAGTATGTTGCAGAGAATGGGAAGATGTAACAGGAAAGGTCGGTATATTCCGGATAAGGCCAATATACATATATACAATAATGCAAATGGAGTAGGAGTCAGCCGGGCTATATATAATCGTGAGATATACACTCGTTCTGTTGAGTGTTTAGAAAAATATATTGGCAGAGTTATGACAGAATCAGACAAATCTGAATATATCAATAAAGTATACTGTACAGATGAGATAAAGGATACAGATTATTACAGGGATATAGAGAAGTTTCTTGCAATGTTTAAAGAACTGACACCAGCAGAATACAGTAAAAGTGAAGCTGATGAAAAATTCAGGGATATTAACAGTATTAAAATTATTCCTGATGACGTATATGAAGATAATCGTGAAGTTATAAGCGAGTGTATTGATATAATGCATAGCTCTAATGCTGATAGAAGAGATAAGAATGACGCAAGAACAAAGCTGGATTCATATGTGATTTCCATACAATTATATGCTTATAAGAAATATCCGGATGGGATAGATCGTGATGTGATATATGGTAGTGATATTCATAGATCATGTATTATGTACGATTTCGATGTTGTGGATTTAACAGGAACAGGGTTAGTCTTAGGCGAATATGAAAGAGATATATTTGTCTGAATATTCATATGATAGGAGCATTTTATGGAAGAAAGAATAACAGGAGTGATGATTTATTATTATTTTGTGTGCTCAAGAAAGTTATGGTATTTTTGTCATCAGATTAATATGGAAGATGAGAATGAAAATGTGCAGCTTGGAAAATTGCTGGATGAGAACAGTTACAAGCGGGATGATAAGCATATTGAAATAGATGGCATTATTAATATTGATTTTATTCATGAAAAAAATGAACTTCATGAGATAAAGAAGAGCAAGAGTATAGAAGAGGCTGGAATATGGCAGGTTAAGTATTATCTATATTACCTGAAAAAAAGAAATGTGGATGGACTTCATGGCGTGATAGACTATCCGCTGCTGAAGAAAAATGTTGATGTAGAATTGTCGGATGAGGACTGTAAAAAACTAGACGATATTATAAAAGAAATCATTAGTGTGAAGAATCAGGAGTATCCGCCGAAGCTGGAAGAGAAAAAGATATGCGAAAAATGTGCATATTATGATTTATGTTTTATATAGACAGAAGAAGGTGATGATAATTGAAACAGAGTTTTTATGTGTATAATAATGGGGATTTAAAACGCAAGGATAATACATTACAGTTCACTGCTTATGACGGAGAAAAAAGAGATATTCCAATTGAAAGAATTTCAGATATATATGTAATGTCTGAAATGTCGTTTAATACGACATTTCTTAATTATATATCGCAGTATGGAATACCTATACATTTCTTTAATTATTATAATTATTATTCAGGAAGTTTTTATCCAAAGGATGGAAATCCAGCAGGTCAGTTGCTGGTTAAGCAGGTTGAACATTATGTGGATTATGATAAGAGATTGGATATTGCCATAAAATTTATACAGGCGGCAGCAGATAATATATTATATATAGAAATCTCAGATATTATAATGGCCGCGAAAAAGATGTCTCGGAATATATGAGGGATATAGATTCACTTCGTGGAACTCTTTGTAAAGCAAGGACAATAGAAGAATTGATGGGAGTTGAAGGAAATATAAGAAAGAGATATTATGCAGCGTGGAATGTGATTGTTAATCAGGATATACAGTTTGATAAGCGTGTTATGCATCCGCCAGACAATATGATTAATTCATTGATTTCATTTGTTAATTCCCTAGTGTATACGCGTTTATTAAGCGAGATATATCATACACAACTGAATCCAACGATAAGTTATCTGCATGAACCGGGAGTAAGAAGATATTCATTATGTCTGGATATATCGGAAGTATTTAAACCATTGATTGGAGACAGATTGATATTTTCGTTGTTAAACAGAAGACAGATAACAGAAGACAGCTTTACAAAAGAACTTAACTATCTTCATCTTAAGAAAGAAGCTTCTAAACTTATTGTTTCAGAATTTGAGAATCGTATGAAGAAAACGATAATGCATAAAGAATTGGGAAGGCAGGTGTCTTATCAGTATCTGATGAGGTTAGAAGCATATAAGCTTATAAAGCATTTAATAGGCGAGAAAGAATATGAAGGGTTTAGAATATGGTGGTAGTATATGTATATTGTACTTGTATATGATGTTAGTAAAGATGAAAATGGGCAAAAGAGATGGTCACATATTTTCAAAATCTGCAAAAAGTATCTGACGCATATTCAGAATTCTGTCTTTGAAGGAGAAATATCAACAGTTCAATTAGAAAAATTACGACGTGAGTTGAAACCACATGTTAATGCTAATCTGGATTCAGTCATTTTATTCAAAAGCAGGAGTGAAAAATGGCTGGATAAAGAATTTTGGGGTAAGGAAGATGATTTGACGAGTTTCATAATTTGATTGTCGACCAGAAATAGTGTAAAATATGCACAGAGTCGACAATGGCGATATTGCTATGCTTCTGGCATATTAAGGGCATAAAGTATTAGTAATCTCTTGGCGGATTTAAAGGGTAGACAGAATAACGCTTCAGAGTTGAGAAACAGAGAGGCTTTAATAATTACGGGAATTAATAGATACATAGTGGGATGTAAAGTAGAAAGGAGCAAAGAATTATGGCAAATGAAAGAATTGGAATTAATAGATACATAGTGGGATGTAAAGTTTTGACGAAATGGAGCAATACAAAGGGTATAAAAGAATTAATAGATACATAGTGGGATGTAAAGTATTTCAGCAGGCAAGAAACTAAATAACTCTTTGTGAATTAATAGATACATAGTGGGATGTAAAGAGGTATATCAACCCAAGAACATATAAGCCTGCAAATGAGAATTAATAGATACATAGTGGGATGTAAAGATCCTTCTGTAATTAATATTGATTTTTCAAGTGCTTGAATTAATAGATACATAGTGGGATGTAAAGGACAATAACGATGTCTAATGATAATGGCAGCGTTGGAATTAATAGATACATAGTGGGATGTAAAGGGACTTGAAAAGTCTGTCAGGAATCGAGCGAATACAGAATTAATAGATACATAGTGGGATGTAAAGAGCTGTCGTTTTCTTACTGTTTATGTTTCCGCATTTCCGAATTAATAGATACATAGTGGGATGTAAAGGAAGATGTTGACTGACTTGGAAGAAGACAACATGTGAATTAATAGATACATAGTGGAATGTAAAGTTTACTGGCTTTATTGCCTACGCGATTACGACACCGAATTAATAGATACATAGTGGGATGTAAAGTACATCAAGGTTATTCCATGAACCGGGAGCAATAACGAATTAATAGATACATAGTGGGATGTAAATAAACGAAAAGGTATAACCGCAGATTGTTACTGGTAGAATTAATAGATACATAGTGGGATGTAAATGTTAGATATAATAAAAATTTTAGTAAAGCAGGCCTGAATTAATAGTTACATAGTGGGATGTAAATATAATCAAGGGTATATAAACAAAAAGCGGGCTTGTACGAATTAATAGTTACATAGTGGGATGTAAATCCTCTGTGCTTTCGTCTAACCATTCAGCCATAAGCGAATTAATAGTTACATAGTGGGATGTAAATATCAAATGTCCTATACTTGGGGCAAATCCGCTTATGAATTAATAGTTACATAGTGGGATGTAAATTTATCAGGCATCCTTGATATTTCAAATGAGATTTTTGGATTAATAGTTACATAGTGGGATGAAAATTTGAATGACTGTGTGATTTATATTGAGGAGTATTAATAATTAATAGTTAAATAG
>ENA-OWON01000399-OWON01000399.1-gut-metagenome-genome-assembly--contig:-NODE-399-length-17389-cov-8.879737_pt1 | contig 17389 bp, 16 predicted proteins | sample MGYA00248257_ERZ651798 | MGnify/ENA primary metagenome ERZ651798 (study PRJEB26908, sample SAMEA4031708) | gut metagenome | biome: gut; feature: normal infant; material: stool | place: China | collected 2015... | reverse complement strand
TACTAAAAATTTGTTCTGGCTGGTTTCCCCAAACCTGGGCGGGTGCTCCCCGTTTTTTTTTCCTTAAAAAAACCCCTAAAACCCCCGTCCCTATCTGGCTCCCTATCTGGCTCTATCAAATGTAAACACATTTAAAAACTGTTTTGCTCTTTCTGTCTTTGGATTCTCGAAGAATACTTCTGGTGCATCTTCTTCCACAATCTTGCCCTGGTCCAGGAATATCACGCGGTCTGCAACAGCTTTTGCAAACTGCATCTCATGTGTTACGATGATCATTGTTCTTCCCTGCTTTGCAAGGTCGAGCATTACATCTAATACTTCTCGAACCATCTCCGGGTCAAGTGCTGCCGTTACCTCATCGAATAACAGAATCTCCGGATGCATACACAGTGCACGAACGATTGCCACACGCTGTTTCTGACCACCGGACAACTGTCTTGGATAACTATTTTCCTTATCTGCCAAACCGACTCTTTCAAGAAGCTGCATTGCCTCTTCTTTTACTTCTTCTTTTTTACGTTTCTGTACCTTTGTCGGTGCCAATGTAATATTATCCATCACTGTCAAATGAGGAAATAATTCATAGCTCTGGAATACCATTCCTATCTTCTGACGAAGCGATGCCAGATTCTTGCTGCCATACTCAACCAGGTCTCCTTGAAGACGGATTTCTCCTCCCTGAATTGGCTCCAATGCATTGATACAGCGAAGCAATGTACTCTTTCCGCATCCACTTGGACCAACTACGACTACTACTTCACCTTGTTTTATTTCCAAATCCATACCATCTAATATCGTATGGCCTTCAAATTTCTTTGTAAGATTTTTTACATTCAATAATGTTTCTGCCATGAACATCACCCCCATTTTCTTTCCAGATATCTGGCAAGCATACTAATTGGCCAGCATGCAATGAAGTAAAGCAAGAATACAACAAGGAATACTCCAAATGCTGCATTCGGACTTGTCATACGGTTTGCCTCGATTATCTGCTGTGCCACTTTCAACATTTCCACAACACCAATCATAAGCACAAGGCTGGTTGTCTTGATCATTCGTGTGATCAGATTGATTGCAAGCGGTACCAGTCGTCTGACGGTCTGCGGAATAATGATATAGCGATATGTCTGGATTTTTGTAAGGCCAAGTGCCTCACTACTCTCGTATTGATGCTTTGGAATACTGATCAGCGCTCCTCTTACCAAATCTCCCATTTCTGCGGTTCCCCACAGTACAAATACGATAATTGAAGCAACTTCTCCCGACAAACTCCATCCAAATGCTCTTGTACTTCCAAAATATACGATGAACAAAAGCACCAGTTGTGGCATAATACGGATAATCTCCAGATAAATTCTGAAAATCGCACGTACGATTTTATTTTTCATTGTCATCAGTGCTCCAACAAGAATTCCAAGCGGCATGCTGATTACAATAGAAATGAGACTGATTTGCAGTGCTACCCACATACCTTGCAGCAGACGAATCATGTTGTTTCCTTTTAATAATACATCAAGCCCCAAATCCGGCATGGCGCAGCCTCCTTTCCAACAGACTGCCCAGAATTGACACTGGAAGCAGAATGATCAGGTAGAAGACGACGAGCAAAAACAGACTCTCTGTTGTTTTGTAATACAGACCAATTAAATCTTTGGCTGTAAACATCAAATCCATCAAACTGATGGCACTGAACACACTCGTCTCCTTCAACAAAAATATTACATTTGCCACAAAAGCCGGTACGCTGACCGACATTGCCTGCGGTAAAATCACATATTGCATTGTCTGGCGATTGCTTAATCCCAAACTAACTGCACTTTCTCGCTGGATTGATTCTATGGTTTCCAGTCCACTGCGAAATGTTTCTGCCATATAACTTCCGCCTAAAAACGCAAGTCCGATTGCTCCACAGACTTCTGCATCGAGCTGCAGACCAATCTTCGGAAATCCATAATATATGAAAAAAAGCTGTACTAACAAGGGGGTATTTCTACTAAGTTCAATATAAACTGCTACAATCTGCCTTGCTACAGGAATTTTGTGATATTGAATCATTGCACATATCAATCCGATTAAAATTGCTAAGACAATTCCGATTACTCCTATCTTGACTGTCAATTTTGCAGCCTTTTCATATAAAGGAATATACTTTATAATAAATTCCCAATTCATGAAATCGTGTTCTCCTTTCATTGATATTTGCATTTTTTTATTCTACCATTCTCAAAATTGATGCACAAGAACAGATTTGCACAGTTTTCTGCTATGTTTTTTACTATATTATGTTAGATATTACTCTGTCTTTCCACCTTCTACAACTAAGCTGTCCTCATAGTCTGTACCATAAGTATCTTTCAATGTTGCTTCATAATCTGCATGGAAGAAATTCTCTTCACCTAATGATTCGATTTCTCCGTTGATCCAATCTAATAATGTGTCATTTCCTTTTGTTACAGCAGGTGCGATACTGTCTGCGCTTCCAAGATTTGGAATTCCTACTGTGTAGCCTTTATTCTGAAGTGCAAATGCGATAACCTCTGTATTATCATTTGCCCAAGCTACTGATGTACCATTTTCAAATGCTTCTTTTGCTGTTGCATAAGAATCAAACTTCTGAAGTGGGATGTCCGGATAATTCTCATGTAAATATGTCTCTGCTGTTGTTCCGGAAATTACGATGATTGAGTCGTCTTCATTCCAGTTATCCAGGCTCTCGATTACGTTGTCATCTCTTGATACAACACCGAGTGATACGTTCATGTATGGAAGTGCAAAATCAACTTCTTCTGCACGCTCATCTGTTACTGTAAAGTTTGCCAAAATCACATCAACCTTACCTGTCTGAAGATATTCAATTCGGTTGGCTGCCTCTGTGGATACAAAGTTTACATCAACTCCTAAATCCTCTCCCAGTCTATTTGCAAAATAAATATCATATCCCTGATATTCTCCATTCTCATCTACATAACCAAATGGGTTTTTGTCTGAGAATACTCCGATGTTAATCTCTCCAGATTTTTTGATTTCATCGAGTGTACGATACACTTCCTTCCCTGAAGATGCTTTATCCGATGAATCAGCTGAATCCTTGGAACTACCACAAGCAGTTGCTCCAACTGCTAATGTAAATGCTAATGTCAGTGCTAATGTTTTTTTCAAGTTTTTCATGTTTTCTCTCTCCTTTTTTTGTTGATGGTACGAATTATATACCCCTATACCTACTATGTCAATAGGTTTTATGTGTTTTTTTCAAAAAGTTTTGCGTTTGCTATTTAGTTCATGACAGCCCTAAGCAAGAAAAAGACTATGCACTCCTGCTCAGCTTCGTCGGGCAAGCCCGACTCCAATTCGCTGAATTGCATAGTCTTTTTCTTGCTTTGTGGTGTACCGTGGTTGAAATAGGTGGAGCGATGAGGGATTTACTTTTCTTGTGTCTGATGTATCTATATCATGGGGTTATTTGCTTGTGCAGATGCCTTTGTGGCAACCGTTGTATCTGCACTGGCTTAATATTTGCTGTTGCAGATGCTCTTTTTTAGGCCGATATATCTGCAAGACCTTAATATTTGCTGTTGCAGATGCTCTTTTCTTGACCAATGTATCTGCAACTTGCTTTTCTTTGAGCTTGCAGATACTTTTCATCCTGCCTGTCATGTACAATTGCATCTACATCTTGCCTTTTCTGGGATTTGAGGATACTGCCTTCGCAAATTTTGCATCTACATCCCACGTTTTTGATAACATGAGGATGCTTCTCATTGAAATTCTGCATCCTCTACTTGCTCTTTCTATGCCTTGCGGATGCTCCCCAGTAAAATTACGCATCCTAGCTCTTTCAATACTTTGCGGATGCTCCCCATCAAAATTTTGCATCTTCAATTTCCGAAAATCCACTATCGCAGATATCGTCGCTCAATATCCTTTGTTGCTATTTACTTCACAACTTGAGCCAATACATTACTTACAAAAAATTGATATAAGAAATTCGAGCGAATATGGAGTGAGCGTTGGAGACACTTAGAGCGTAAATTTTTGTGTTAATGAATTTGAACGAACATGTTTGAAGCTGCGTAGCAGCAAGTTTGAGTTCAAATTCATTTGCTTTTAGCAAAAATTTACGCTCTTATGTGTCACCCGCTCATGGAATCTGAGCAAGAATTCTTATATCATTTTTTTGTAAGGAACGTATTGCCACCCAGTGAATTAAATAGCAACCAAATAACTCCTTATCCCACCACATTCTTAATCCTCTCCATCGCTTCCTCCAGCACCTTCCGCGGACACGCCACATTAATCCTCTGGAATCCTTCTCCGCAACTTCCGAATATCTTCCCGCTATCCAGCCACAGCTTCGCCTGATTAATAATCTTATCATCCAGTTCTTCCACACTAAGCCCTGTTCCTCTGAAATCAAGCCATACAAGATAAGTACCTTCATGCTCCACCATCTTTACACCCGGAAGCTGTTTTTCCACGTACTGCTTTACAAACTCGATATTTTCTTTTACATAATTCTTCATTGCCTGATACCATTCTTCGCCATGCTCGTAGGCTGCTTCACACGCCACCAGCCCTAATACATTTAACTGGCTGATACCTGCTGCATCCATTTGATGTTTAAATTTTCTTTTTAATTCCGGATTTGGAATCAGAATATTAGATATCATCAGACTTGCAATGTTAAATGTTTTGCTCGGCGCAGTGCAGGTTACTGTGATATCTTCATATTCTTTTTTGATATTTGCAAAAACCTGATGTTTCCCTTTGAATACAAAATCTTCATGGATTTCATCACTTACAACAGTTACATGATATTTGACGCAAATATCTCCAAGTCTTGTAAGTTCTTCTTTTGTCCAGACTCTTCCCACCGGATTATGCGGATTACATAAGAGGAATAATTTGATCTGGTTCTCTACGATTTTCTGCTCAAAGTCTTCAAAATCAATGTGATAGCGATTATCTTCTCCAAGATACAGGGTGTTACTTACAACATTTCTTCCGTTATCTTTAATCACTTCTGAAAACGGATAATAGACCGGCTGCTGGATTAAAACAGCATCTCCCGGTTCTGTATAAGCTTTTACAGCCATTGCCAGGGCAAATACGACTCCCGGCGTTTTGATAAGCCATTTTCTCTGGATATCCCAATTGTGATGTTTCTGCATCCATTTTTTCAAAATATCAAAATATGGCGTCTTCACCTCGCTATATCCGTAAATTGCATGCTTTGCACGCTCGATCAGTGCAGCTTCAATATAAGAAGAAGTCTCGAAATCCATATCCGCTACCCACAGTGGCAACACATCTGCCGGCATATGACGCTCCACTGCGAAATCATATTTCAAACATCTTGTATTTCTTCGGTCTACTATTTTATCAAAATCTAAATTTCTCTCTGCCATGTTTTCTACCATTCCTTTTCTTCCAGTTCTCCAAACACACGCTCCAACTCTTCCAGCAAATCTTTGATATTCTCGATTCCGACAGACAAACGAAGTGTTGCATCGGTAATTCCGTTTTTTATGCGGATTTCCTCCGGTACATCTGCGTGTGTCTGTGTTGTAGGATATGTAATCAAGGTTTCTACTCCTCCAAGGCTTTCTGCATACTGGATTAATCGTACCTTTTCTAGTATTGTAAATGCGTCCTCTTTGCTTCTAAGCTGGAATGTCAGCATTGCGCCAAATCCTCTCGCCTGCTTTTTCATAATTTCATGTCCCGGATGCTCCTCTAAGCCCGGGTAAATGACTTTGGTAACTGCAGGCTGCGTCTTTAACCATTTTGCAATTTCAATCGCATTTTCCTGTGCTCGTTCCATACGAAGTCCAAGCGTCTTTACCCCTCTTAAAATCAGCCAACTGTCAAATGGTGCCAGTCCTGCTCCGGTTGTTTTAATCAAAAAACGGAATCTTTCACTGATTTCTTCACTCTTTGTCACAAGAAATCCTGCCAGCGTATCATTATGTCCGCCAAGATATTTTGTCCCACTGTGAATTACGATATCTGCTCCCAACTCCAACGGATTTTGGAAATACGGAGATAGAAATGTATTGTCAACGATTAATAATAGCTTGTATTTTTTTGCAATCTCTGCCATCTTCCGAATATCGGTTACATTCATCATTGGATTGGTCGGAGTTTCAATGTAAATTGCTTTTGTATTATCCTGAACATAAGCTTCTACATCTTCTTTATAACAATCTACTCTTGAAAATGTAATTCCGTTTTTTTCTGATACATTGCGAAACAGCCGGATGCTTCCACCATACAAATCTGAATCGACGATCAGGTGGTCTCCTGGTTTGAACAGCTCCATTGCCATCGTAATTGCTGCCATTCCTGATGAAAATGCAAATGCATCGTTTCCATTTTCCAGTGTTGCAATAATTTTCTCCAGATGTTCCCTAGTCGGATTCTGAAGTCTGCTGTAATCATATCCTGTACTTTGTTCCACACCCGGATGTGCATAGGTTGCTGTCTGGTAAATCGGATAACTAATTGCGCCATAATTCTTTATACAGTCTTCTTCCGATTCTAAATGAATACATTTTGTCTCTATCTCTCTTCCCATGTTATGTCCTCCAGATTCTATTTCCATACCATTTCGGTAGGTTTGTTAAATTGCATTTAGTATACATATTTTTGTATAAATTTGCAAGTATTCTTTTAAAAAAAGCCAAAAAGGGACGGAGTTTTCCGGCTTTTTTTTGCAAGGAAAAGCCGGAAAACTCCGTCCCCAACTGGTTCTTGGTTCTATTTTACGATTCCTACCATATCTGCTACGGACTCGAATCCATTTTTCTTCATGTACTGCTCAATGCCGTCTACAACATCCATTGTAATTGTCGGATTGTAGAAGTTTGCTGTTCCCACAGACACTGCACTTGCACCTGCGAGGATCATCTCAATTGCATCTTCTGCTGATGCGATACCGCCCATTCCGATAATTGGGATCTGAACTGCCTGAGCAACCTGATATACCATACGCACTGCGATTGGATGTACTGCCGGACCTGATACACCACCTGTTTTATTTGCTACAGCAAATGTTTTTCGATTGATATCAATCTTCATACCTGTCAGTGTATTGATCAGTGACACTGCATCCGCCCCACCGGCTTCTGCTGCCTTTGCAATCTCTGTAATATCTGTTACATTTGGAGTCAGTTTCATAATAACCGGCTGCTTTGCAAGTTTTTTGATCTGTGCTGTCAACTCTTCCACATTACGTGCATCCTGTCCAAAAGCAAGGAAGCCTGCGTTAACATTTGGACATGAGATGTTGATTTCCATCATATCGATTGGCTCATCTGCCAGACGCTCTACAACTGCCAGATATTCTTCCGGTGCATGTCCACAAACGTTGACAATAATCTTTGTATCAAACTGCTTAAGATATGGAATATCTCTTTCACAGAATAATTCGATACCCGGATTTTGCAGACCGATCGCATTCATCATTCCGCTTGGAGTCTCTGCTACTCTCGGAGTTGCATTTCCCGCCCAAGGAACATTTGCCACACCTTTTGTTGTGACAGCTCCCAGCTTATTCAAATCTACAAAATCAGAATACTCTGCTCCTGAACCAAAGGTTCCGGATGCAACTGTAACCGGATTCTTCCATTCTACACCTGCAATATTCACTTTCATATTCATTAGATTTCCACCTCCGTAGATAAGAATACCGGACCATCCTTACAGATTCGTTTGTTATTTACATTGCTGTGATGATCTTTCTCTTTCGACTTACATACACATGCAAGACATGCTCCGATTCCGCATGCCATACGCTCTTCCAGTGAAATGTAGCATTCGATATTGTTTTCTTCTGCATATGCTTTGATCGCACGAAGCATCGGTGTCGGTCCACAGGCATAGATTATGTCCGCATCCAGAGCATTCTCACGGATTGCATCCATAACATTCCCTTTTGTTCCTACACTTCCATCTTCTGTGGAAATATAAACTTCTCCGTTTTGCTCAAACTCTTCTTTTAAAAATGTCTGTGCATCACGATATCCTACAACAATCTGTTTTTTCTCGCATTCCATCTGTTTTGCAAGCTCAAGAATCGGTGGAACTCCAATTCCTCCACCCATAAGAAATACTTTCTTGCCAGCTGCCTTCTCATAAGGGAATCCATTTCCCAAAGGTCCGACAACAGGAATTGTATCTCCCGCTTCCAGCTTTGAAAACTGCTCTGTTCCTGTATTCTCTCCTGTTACACGATATACAACACGAAGACGTCCATTTACCGCATCAATCTCACAGATACTGATTGGACGAGGAAGCAACTTGCTTCCATCGTTTGTATACATTGAAATAAACTGTCCCGGCTTTGCTGTATCGGCTGCTTTTGTCTGGATCCACATACTGAAGATTCCGTCTGCAAGCTGCTCCTGTGATACTACCAATGCCTGTTCTTTCTGCTTTGTCATCTTAACTCTCCTTATCTGTTCGCAAGTGCTCCCTGGATATCAGCAACCATTGCTTCTACTGCTGCACGAGATGCATCACCAAAGTTTTCAGCTCCGAATTTTGCATATGCTTCCTGTTTGTAAGCTGCAATAATTCCACGAGAAGAGTTTACAATTGCGCCAAGTCCATCTTCATTAAAGAAATGTACAAGGTCTTTTCCCTGTCCGCCCTGTGCACCGTATCCAGGTACAAGAATGTAAGATTTTGGCATTACTTTACGAAGTGCTTTACCCATCTCCGGATATGTTGCTCCGACAACAGCTCCGATATAGCTGTACTCATCACCCATGCAGTCAGCTCCCCACTCTGCTACTTTTTCGCCTACCAGTTCATAGAGCGGACGTCCGTCTACAAGACGATCCTGGAATTCTCCACTGGATGGATTTGAAGTTTTAACAAGGATAAAGAGACCTTTCTTCTCTTCTTTACATACTTCAACGAAAGGTTTTACTCCGTCAGATCCAAGATATGGATTGACTGTTACAAAATCTTCATCAAATGGAGTAAATTCTTTGCTTCCAACTTTAACTTTACCGATATGTCCTACTGCATATGCAGCTGAAGTAGAACCGATATCTCCACGTTTGATGTCTCCGATTACAACCAGTCCTTTTGATTTACAGTAATCTACTGTTTTTTTGAATGCCACAAGTCCAGGAATACCAAACTGCTCATACATTGCGATCTGTGGCTTTACAGCTGGAATCAAATCATATGTTTTATCCACGATTTCCTTATTGAACTGCCAGATTGCTTCTGCGGCACCCTCTAAAGTTTCCCCATATTCAGCAAATGCTTTTTTCTGTACATGCTCCGGAATGTAATTCAACATTGGATCCAGTCCTACTACGATTGGTGCATTTGTCTTTTTAATGTTCTCAATAAGTTTATTAATCATGATTTTCCTCCTCAAAAACGTTATATTTCCATAATTATGTTTATCTTACCATAAAGGTATGACTCTGTTCAAGATTCTAAAAAAAATCGTTGCACTTTCTTTGTGAAAATGTTACTCTTCACGCTCAAAAATGCAACGATTCTATTTTTATACATGCAAATTTTTATGCATCTCTTCTTTAAATTCTTTTCCTTTAAATAAAATCACTCCGACCAGGAACAAGAAACAGATCAGTGCCCCAAACATACTCACTGTCGGATTTTTTACTGTCTTGCATAAAAGCAGGATTACAGGAAGTATCAGCCCATATCCGGCCGCCATAATTTCATATATAAGATATTCTCTCACCGGACTTTTTTGCACTTTTGCAATCACAAACATTGCTGCAAGCGTAGCCACACTCATGATCGGCAGTACAAAATCTACCGACCAGCTATGCCAGCCGGTCAAAACATCCCATATAAAACAAACGATCGTACCTATAAAAAGCTGCCACATCACGTTTTTCAATAAGTTATACCTCTTGAAAAATCCAATTGACGAAGCAATCCACATTGTTGCTATGCCGCCTGCTGTAAACAAAGTCCAGCGGACCTGTGGATGAAAATTCCAGTCAGTGACAAGCATCACTGCCACAAGTGCGATACACAGAAAACTATATATTTTATATACTTTCATTTCCTGTTCGCTTAGCACGTGCGGTTTTGGAAATACCGGCTTAACTTCTTCTGATGAAATTCCCTGTTCTTTTAACAGGCGGTAAAAATTTCTCTCGATATTTTCTGTGTCATATCTGGATGTAAATGCAAATGACAATTTATCCTGAAATGAACACAGACACAGTTCTAATTTCGGAGTATTGGTATACACACCAAACCGTTCTATATAAGGTACATAGCTCTCCGGCATCTTGACTACACTCATATTCGAAAAGATTGCCGTCACATTTTTCTCGGAAAATTTTGCTCCTGCATGAATACACAGATTTTTCAATTCCAATGGAGCAAGTCTCAAAATCGGATGAAGCTCCAATGCAAGCAATTCACTTATATGTGCCGACATTTTTTCTTTTGTCAGCTGCTCTTTAAAAAATTCTTTCGTATATTCCAGTATAGCTTCAAAACTGTTGTCCTGTTTTGCAAAATCGTATCCCGGCTCAATCCAGTTGAAAAAATTCAGCATCGAAGTAGATGGGAAAAATTTCCTCAAATTTACAGGCACCATCAATACTACCGGTCTTTTTTCCTGCATCTTTGACATCTCCTCATGGATTGCCATCAAATACACCGCCGTCAAAAATACGGTCATAGACACCCCAAGTTCCCTGCTTCGCTTCAGCACATCCTGCACCAAAACTATACTTTCATGAACATGGAGGTGATGCCCATCTTTCTTTTTCTTTCTAATTTGAAATGCATGTATTTTCTTTTCTTTTGGACGGCGCTGCTCTTTTGAATAATATTTCAAAAAGCTGTCATCCTCTTGATCCTGCACAGTCATATCTTCCGGAAGCATTGAAACCTGCTCTAATCCTTCCTCTTTATGCACCAGATACAAATAATTGGTCACCAGCTCTTTTAAAAATTCAGTTGCTCCGGTTCCGTCCGTCAATACATGGAACACTTCAAAATTGATTCTTTTTTTATAGTATGTCACCTCAAAAAGCAGGTTTTTTTTATCTTTTATATAAAGCCTGCTGCAAGGCTCTTTGTATTCTTCTTTTACAATCGGATGCAAATTACAAGGTTCAAGATAATGCCAGAACAAGCCTTTTCTAAGTACCATAAGAAACATTGGAAATGTCTCCATCGTCTGGTCCAGTGCTTTTTGTAAAAGCGTTGGTTTGACCTCTTCTTTTAGTTCACAGTAAAACCTAAATACTCTTGTATCCTTTTTATTGCTGGCTGCAGAATATAATTTTGCTGCATTATCTAGTTTTCTCCAGCGCGCTTTTTTTTGATTCACAATGTTTCTCCCTTCAAAAATGCATTGATATAGGTGAAACTTTCCTGTACATGTAACTGCTTGATACCCAGTGCAAAATAGCCGTGAAGTGCATCTTTGATACGATGGATCTCCACACGGTTACCAGCCTCCTTCAAACGTTTTCCATATGCCTCACCTTCATCTCGAAGCGGATCGAATTCGGATGTAAGTATCAATGTATCCGGCTGATTACTCACATCTTCTGCCACGTATGGTGCAAAATACGGATTCTTTTTGTCTTCTTCATCTCTTGCATAAAGATCGATGTAATCCTGCATTTTTCCCGCTGTCAAAAGATAGTCTGTCCCATTTTCCTTCACAGACGGAAATGGCGAATTCTCTGTATAATCATTATAAGTAGCCGGATAGATTAAAATCTGTCTGCCCGGCATAAATTCACCGCGGTCCCGTGCCATCAAAGACAGTGCCGCACAGAGATTGCCACCCGCACTGTCCCCGATCAATGTAATATTTTCCGGTTTTACATTTAACACAAATTCTCCGCGATATAATGCTTTTGCAACCGCATAACAGTCTTCTAAGCCGGATGGAAACTTATCTTCCGGTGCCAGTCTGTATTCAACCGCAACAACATACTGCCCGGTTGCATCTGCAAGTCTTGCACAGATTCTTTCATAATTATCAATACTCTCTGTCACCCAGCCGCCTCCATGTATGAACAAAAGCAGCTTTTTATCTTTACTGTCATGCCGCTTATCCTCACTCTCCTGAAAGCTCTTTTCATTCGGGAAGAAAATACGGACCGGTACCTCATGACTTCCATTATATATTTTTTCATCTATCTTCTTATAAAATATCTTCATCGGATCTAAGCGTTTTAAATCTGCCATATGACGGAACGCCTCTACTTCCACGCCGTCAAACGATAATGCTTTTAAAATTCTTTTTGCTGCCTGATTGATTGCCATACTGTTCTCCTGCTCATAACTGTTTTTACAGCCCTTAATTTATATCTTCTGCCTTTAATGTGTGACGGTGGATAAACTGTCCTGCACCTTTTTCTCCTACAAAATCATTCTCTTTTACGATCACGCGTCCACGTTGCATAACCATATCGATCTCACCGTTTATATTCCATCCTTCATATCCTGTGTAATCTGCTGCCCCATGCATTCTGCTCTTTGTAATAACAGACTCTTTCTTCGGATTGATCACTACCAGATCTCCGTCCGCTCCCGGCTGCAATACGCCTTTTTGTGGACGTAATCCATAAATCTTGGCCGGATTTGTACAAAGAGTCTCTACCAGTTTCTGGAATGAAATTCTATTTTTCACAACACCTTCTGAATAAAGAAGCATCAAGCGTTCCTCGACTCCCGGTGCACCGTTTGGACATTTTGTAAAATCATCTTTACCCATCTGTTTTTCAATTCCATAATTAAATGGACAATGGTCCGTTGCCACAACCTGGATTGTTCCATCTGCCAGCCCTTCCCAGAGTGCGTCACAGTCTGCCTGTGTACGAAGCGGTGGCGACATGATATATTTCAAACCATCTTCTCTTTCATAACATTCTTCTGTCAACAGCAGATACTGTGGGCACGTCTCTACAAAAATGTTCTTCTGTCCGTTTCTTCTTGCTTCACGAACTGCTTCCAGACTTTCTTTACATGATAAATGAACGATGTAAACCGGTGCGTCTCCCGCAAGGCGTGCAAGCTTCAATACTCTCTCTACTGCTTCTGCTTCTACCAGATTCGGACGGCTCTTCGCATGGTAAATCGGTGCTGTTTTCCCTTCCTCCACCAGTTTCTTTTTCATGTATTCTACTAATTCATGGTTCTCACAGTGAAATGCTGTCACTCCGCCAATCTCTTTCATCTTTTTCAATATCTGGAGGACTTCTGCGTCATTCAGTTTAAATCCATAAGTCAAATACGCTTTCACACTTGGAATTCCATCCTCTGCCATTGTCTCAAGCTCTGCAATAATGTCATCATCCACATGCTGTGCAACACCATGGAATCCATAGTCAATGACAGCTTTCCCTTCTGTCAGTTTCTTATACTCATTAAACTGATAATGAAGCGGAACTCCTGCCGGACCAAATCCCATATGATCCACGATCGAAGTGGTACCTCCACATGCCGCAGCAACTGTTCCGTCATAGAAATCATCTACTGCTCTTGCAATCCCGACATCAATGTCCATATGTGTGTGCACATCAATAGCTCCCGGAATTACATATTTTCCTTCTGCATCGATCACTGTGTCTACATCTGTCTTTGGCAAATCTGTTCCAATCCATTTTACTTTTTCATCCTCAATCAAAATATCTGCCTGATAAGTTTCTGAATCAGAAACAATCATGCCGTTTTTAATTAAAATCTTCATGTTCTTTCCCCGTTTCTTTTTTGTAATTACGTACATTTTTTGTATACTCTAACTAATATTGTGCTGTGTTTTACAGGAGATGTCAAGGAAATTTGAATAAAAAAATGATAACTGACCTCCTTATGAAGCCAATTATCATTTTTATATACAGAACAGAAAAATGCTCCTTTACTGTGATTACTCTGCTTTATCTAACCCCTGTAAATAATTGCATAATATCTTTTTTTGACAGGCACTGATCGGATACCAGCTACATCCGTCACAGATATCTTCCAGCATCTCAGGAGTGATTTGTTCCCGAATCTGTTTCACAAGCTCCTGATAAACATATTCTTTCTCTTCTAATTGAAAATATTCTACTACCTTTCGGTCATATCGTTTTACTTTTTCATTTGTCTCACAATTATCGACAGCCTTCATATTTGGACAGGCGCCGCACAATGTATCTGTTGAAAATGTCAGATCAATTAAGGTCGGTTCTTCTCTTCGAAGCATTGCCACAACCTCATTCATATGCTCTACAAATTCCTCACTATATCCTTTTCCGCTATACCCTTGCGTACACAATAAATGGTGTGGTCTTAATTTTATGCCCATTGTAATGCTGCTCCTAATCTTGAACGGATCTGCAATCCTAAAAGTGCAGCAACAACAGCTTTAATAATCGCAGTTGGAATAAATGGAAGTACGCAGGCTGTAATTCCTGTCATAACAGAGCTGTTCATGATAATACAGAACATTGCTACACCAACTACATAATTCAAAACTGTTCCAAGAATAAGCATCAATACGAACATTCCTTTTTTCTTACGGTGTTCAACACCAAGACCAATGACATAAGCCATAATTGGAAATGAAATAATAAATCCGCCTGTAGGTCCGATCAGGTTCTGAACTCCACCTGAAAATCCTGCAAATACCGGTACACCGATTGCTCCGAGTAAAACGTAAACAAGAATTGACAGACCGCCCTTTTTCGAACCAAGAATAACTCCGGCCAGTGTAATAGCAAATGTCTGCATCGTCATTGGTACACCCATTGGCATTGGAATTGAAATCTGTGCCATCACTACAGTAATCGCTGTCATGATTGCAATACTACAGATATCCTGAACTGAAATTTTTGATTTTTGCATATTTTTATGCCTCCCATTCGTAATAACTATTCATCCACTTCATTCATGAATATATTGATTGCTTCAACTAATCTTTAGCAAACAACAATACGTTGACAGTATAAAAAAAAAAGAAACAATTGTCAACCTATTTTTATTTAAAGTTGACAATTGTTTCCGCTTAAAAACATTTTTTAGTTTTTTCTTCTTATTTTTTATTGTGAAATTCCACGCATTGTAAGCTGGATTCTCTTTTTCTTCAAATCCACACTCATTACTTTAACATCTACGATGTCGCCCACACTGACTGCTTCTAATGGGTGTTTGATATATTTATCTGTAATCTGTGAAATGTGTACGAGCCCATCCTGATGTACTCCGATATCAACAAATACACCAAAATCAATTACATTTCGCACAGTTCCTTTTAAAACCATGCCTTCTTTCAAGTCTTTCATCTCCAGTACGTCTGTGCGGAGGATTGGTTTTGGCATCTCATCACGCGGATCTCTTGCCGGTTTTTCCAGTTCTTTTACGATATCTCGCAATGTAATTTCTCCAATTTCCAGTTCTTCTGCCAGTTTCTTATAATCCTTGATCGTCAATGACAATCCGGTCAGATTACCATTTCTGATATCGTCCAGTGAAAAGCCCTGTTTTTCAAGAAGCTTCGCTGCTGCCTCGTAAGATTCCGGATGTACTCCTGTGGCATCCAAAGGATTCTTTCCGCCCTGGATTCTCATAAATCCGGCGCACTGCTCAAATGCTTTTGGTCCGAGTTTTGCAACCTTTAATAATTGTTTACGGTCTGCAAATGTTCCGTTTTCCTCACGATATGCAACAATATTTTTTGCAATGGCACTGGAAATACCTGAAATATAAGATAATAATGGGGCAGACGCTGTATTTAGATCCACACCGACTTTATTTACACAATCTTCTACCACACCATTCAGAGATTCACCCAGTTTCTTCTGGTTCATGTCATGCTGATACTGACCGACACCGATGGATTTTGGATCGATCTTAACAAGCTCTGCCAGTGGGTCCTGCAAACGGCGTGCGATTGATGCCGCACTTCTCTGTCCTACATCAAACTTTGGAAATTCTTCGCTTGCCAGCTTACTTGCCGAATATACTGAAGCTCCGGCCTCATTTACGATTACATACTGCACATGCTGATCCGGCATCTCTTTTAATAACTCTACAATAAACTGCTCAGACTCACGTGAAGCCGTTCCATTTCCAAGAGAAATCAATGACACATGGTACTTTGGAATAATTTTCTTAAGCAAATCCTTCGATGCCTTAATCTTTGCCGGAGTAGTCGGTGCTGTCGGGTAAATGACTGTTGTGCCGATTACTTTTCCAGTCGCATCCACTACTGCCAGTTTACATCCTGTACGAAATGCCGGGTCCCATCCAAGCACGACCTGACCTGTAATTGGCGGCTGCATCAAAAGCTGATGAAGGTTTTTGCCAAATACTTCAATTGCGCCATCTTCTGCCGTCTCTGTCAATTCGCTTCGAATTTCACGCTCAATCGCCGGTGCGATCAGACGTTTATAACTATCTTCCACAACCGCTTTTAAAACCGGTGTCGTATATGGATTATCCTGGTGTATCACCTGCTTTTCTAAGTAACGCAAAATATCGTCTTCCGGTGCCTCAATCTTTACTGTCAGGAATTTTTCTTTCTCACCACGATTCAACGCAAGTATGCGGTGTCCTGCCAGCTTACTCAAAGCTTCTTCAAATTCATAATACATCTCATAGACAGACTCTGCCTCGGCATCTTTTGCTGTTGACACCAGCTTACCTTTTTTCATTGTCTGCTTACGAATCCAGCTACGATAGTCCGCCTCATCTGAAATGGATTCTGCAATGATATCTTTTGCTCCTGCGATGGCATCATCCACTGTTTTCACATCTTTTTCTTCTGATATATATTTTTGTGCTTCCTCTTCCAGTGCAACTTTCGTCTGCTGCAATGTGATCAATGCTGCCAAAGGTTCCAGTCCTTTTTCCTTCGCGATCGTCGCACGCGTTCTTCTCTTCGGACGATATGGACGATACAAATCCTCCACAACAACAAGCGTTTCTGCCGCAAGAATTTGTGCTTTAAGCTCTTCTGTCAGCTTGCCCTGTTCTTCAATGCTTGATAACACCTGTTCCTTCTTCTCTTCCAGATTGCGAAGATACACAAGTCTCTCATATAACTTTCTCAACTGCTCATCATTTAATGAACCAGTTGCTTCTTTTCTATATCGTGAAATAAATGGAATTGTATTTCCCTCATCTATTAATTTTACCGCTGCATCAACCTGCCAGCGTTTTACCTGAAGTTCTTCTGTTAATCTCTGATTAATATCCATACTTGTCTTTCTTACCTCTCGTAAATTCATATTCAGTGTTTTTCTGATTTTTCTATTATACACAATTGAGAGTATAGTTGACAAGTAGAACCACAGGGAGAGCAGGGTTGTTTCATGAACTATCCATGGGCAGATCTAACTTATTGCATCCTTGCTATCACATCTCTCATATTGTTTCT
>ENA-OWON01000398-OWON01000398.1-gut-metagenome-genome-assembly--contig:-NODE-398-length-17426-cov-3.402963_pt1 | contig 17426 bp, 14 predicted proteins | sample MGYA00248257_ERZ651798 | MGnify/ENA primary metagenome ERZ651798 (study PRJEB26908, sample SAMEA4031708) | gut metagenome | biome: gut; feature: normal infant; material: stool | place: China | collected 2015... | reverse complement strand
GAAGAGCGCCGCAGGCACAGCCCAAAGTTCCGCTGCGGGTAGAAAAGGGCGGCAAAAAGCGGCTGAACCCCGGGCGGGCCGCCATGCAGCACGCGCTGCAGCTGGTGGGCGCGGCTTTGCTGGTGGGCTTTGCGGTGAGCCTGCTGTGGAGCGAGGCACAGCTGGTGGAGCTGAATTCTCAGATCCAGAGCGCCAAGGCAGAGCTTGTGAGCGAGCAGAGCCAGTATACATACTACAACAGTGCCCTGAACAGCCGCACCAACATCACAAGTGTTGAGGAGACCGCCACCCGCCTGGGGCTGATGAAGATCGACCAGAGCCAGATCACCTACATCCGGCTGGATGAGGGCAGCGTTCTGGTGCGCAAGGCATCCGCTGTGCGGCAGTGGTCGGATCTGCTCCACGATGGGGCAATGACCATTCTGGCCTCTGTCAGAACGGCAAAATAAACCAAACAACGAAAAGCGTGCGGCAGCGCACGCTTTTTCGGTTTTCTTCGGGAGTACGCAATGCAAACACCATCCTCCAATCCCAAAAAGAACAGTACCCGCCGCCGCGGTGCGGACCCGCACGCACGGCTCAGTGCCCGGCTGCGTCATATCAGCTTTGGTGCCGCCGTGCTTCTTGTGGTGGCCGCCGCGCTGACCGTGATCTACAGCCTGTACAAGATCCAGATCCGCGACGGTGCCACCTACCGCCAGTACGCCGCCGAGCAGCAGCTGCTGGACAGCACCATTCAGGCCACCCGCGGTGAGATCTACGACACCAGTGGCATCACGCTGGCTTCCACCAGCGTGGTCTGGACCATCTGGGCCGACCCCTCTTACAGCACGGCCCTGTATACCACCACCACCGATCAGGACACCAAGGCGGAGATCCGCACCATCGATGAGGCCGCCATGAAGGAGGTCTGCACTCAGATCACCCTCCGCCTGCTTTCGGGCGACGGCGAGAGTCTGGACAGCGTGGACACCACTTCAGCGGAGTACCAGACCCAGTATCAGGCGGTCTGCGATGCCCTCTCCCAAAACGAAAGCTCCTATCAGGTGCTGGCCACCAAGGTCAACAACGCCATCAAGCTCTCCATTGAGGAATACGTCAAGACCTACAACAAGGCCCACAGCAAGAGCGGAAAATCCGCCGGTGCGCTGGAAAAGATCCTGGGCAAGCTGGGCCTGGGCCAGCAGGAGAGCGACGACGGCACCCCCACTGTCCGCAAGGGACGGGTGTCGGTGTCGGCCTCCAAGGGCTTCCAGCGGGATTACCCCTATGGCCGCTTTGCCGCTGCCGTGCTGGGCTTCTGCAATGCGGATGGTCAAGGCGTGTACGGTCTGGAAAACTCCTATGAGTCCACGCTGGCCGGTGTGAATGGCCGCACCATCACCCTCCGCAATGCCTACGGCAACGCCATTGCCGATGAAAACGCCACCACCTACGCCGCCAAGGACGGCTCCAATCTGGTGCTCTCGCTGGATGTGAACATTCAGGAGGTGGTGGAGCGCTACCTGAACGAGGCCGTGGCGGCCAACACCGTTGAGAACCGCGGCTGCGCCATTGTGATGAACGTCAAGACCGGTGCCATCCTTGCCATGGCCTCCAAGCCGGACTTTGACCCCAATGACCCACAGGATTTCAGTGCCAATCTGGCCTACCTGACGGAGCAGGTGCAGGCCGAGCCGGAGCTGTACACCATCTACAAAAAAGACGAGAACGGCAACTACCTGCGGGATGAGAACGGCCAGAAGATCGTGGATGAGGAGGCCGACTACACCGGCACCTACCGCGACATCCAGTGGAAGAACAAGACCATCACCGAGCTGTACTACCCCGGAAGCGTCTTCAAGGTCATCACGGCCGCCATGGGTGTGGACTCGGGCAAGGCCACCTATTACACCACCTTCAACTGCTCCGGTGCCTACGGCGTGGCGAAAGAGACGTACCACTGCGCCGGTAAGAAGGCCCACGGCGTCCAGAACCTCGCCGAGGCCCTCCGGAACAGCTGCAACATCTACTTCATCCAGCTGGGTCAGCGGCTGGGTCCCAGCGTCTTCTACGACTACTTCGACGCGTTCGGCTTCACCGAGCGCACCGGCGTGGACCTGCCCAACGAGACGGGCATGATGAAGTATTACACCAAGAGCCAGCTGGGCGAGGTCGAGCTTTCGTCTTCCTCCTTCGGTCAGGCAATGGCCGTGACCCCGCTGCAGGTCTGCACCGCCGTCTCGGCAGCCGTCAACGGCGGCTACCTCGTCACCCCTCATGTGGTGGATAAGATAACCGACCAGAACGGCAACGTCGTCGAGGAGATCGGCGCGAACGTCCGCCGTCAGGTCATCAGCAAGAGCGCCAGCGAGACCATCCGCCAGATCATGGAATACGAGGTCGGCGACGGCACCACCACCGGCGGCGGCTCCAACGCCTACGTCGCGGGCTACCGCATCGGCGGCAAGTCCGGTACGTCCGAGCAGCTGAACATGGAGCGCCGCGCCGACGGCGACTACAAGAAAGTCGCCTCCTTTGCCGCCATCCTGCCTGCCAACGACCCCGAAATTCTGGTCTACGTCATGCTGGACGACCCCAACAACGCCCGCACCGACTATTCGTCCATCCTGGCTGCGCCTGTGGTCGGCAACATCATCAGTGAGATAGCTCCCTATCTGGGCATTGCCACCGACGGCATCGACCGCAGCCAGAACACCGTCAAGGTGCCGAACCTCGTGGGCAAGGAGTGGAGCAATGCGCAGGTCTCCCTGAATACCAAGGGCCTCAAGCATCAGCTCGTGGAGAGCGAGAGCGACCAGACCGCCGCCGTCGTCACCTACCAGTACCCCCACGCGGGCGCAGCGGTGGCCAGCGGCACCACCATCTATCTTTACACCGATACCTATTCCGGCAGCCGCACGGAAGTGCCGGACGTCAGCGGCAAGAGTGCCGACTTTGCCCGCCAGATGCTGACCGCCGCCGGCCTGAACTGTCAGGTGGCGGGCGACAGCGCCGGTACGGTGCAGAGCCAGAGCGAGGCCGCCGGCTCCAGCGTCCAGAAAGGCACTGTCGTTACAATTACCTGCGGGTAATGCATTAGGCTCTCCCTTTGGGAGAGCTGGCGCGTCAGCGCCTGAGAGGGCAAGGCCGGTCAAAAAATGGAACCGGCTTGGATAACATTTATATGAGGGAGAATGATTTATGGAAAAAATCGCAGCAGACCTGCTTTTGAAGGGCCTTGCCCCCGAGGGCTTCGCCGACAGCCAGCCCATCGGCCTCGTGACCACCGACAGCCGCGAGGTCTGCCCCGGCTGCATCTTTGTGGCTTTCCCCGGTGAGCGCTTCGACGGCCACGATTTCGCGGCCAAGGCGCTGGAAGAGGGCGCGGCCTATGTCGTCCTCAACCACCCGGTGGAGGGCGTCCCGGCTGAACGGGCGGTCATCAGCCCCGACAGCTACCACGCCATGATGGTCATGGGCGCGAACTACCGCGGCCAGTTCCACCCGAAGGTGGTGGGCGTCACCGGCAGCGTGGGAAAGACCACCACCAAGCAGATGACCTACGCCGCCATCGCGGGCTTTGGCAATACCATCAAGACCGAGGGCAACCAGAACAATGAGCTGGGCCTGCCCCGCACCATGTTCCGCATCGGCAAAGAGACCCAGTACGCCGTGGTGGAGATGGGAATGAGCCACGCCGGAGAGATCGAGCGCCTGAGCAAGTGCGCCCGCCCGGATGTAGGCATCATCACCTGCATCGGCGTGTCCCACATCGGCAATCTGGGCAGTCAGGAGAACATCTGCAAGGCGAAGCTGGAGATCTGCGCCGGCCTTGCCGAGGGTTCGCCCCTCGTGCTCAACGGCGACGACCCCTTCCTGCGCAAAGCCGCTCTGCCCACCCATGTCCGGCCCGTGTGGTTCAGCCTCGGCGACGAGAACGCCGACGTCTGCGCCCTCGATGTCCGGCAGGAGGGCGACGGCATGGCCTTCACCCTCTGCGATAAAAATGCAGGCCGCTATGAGGTGACGATCCCTGCGATGGGACGTCACAACGTGGCGAACGCGCTGGCCGCTTACGCCGCCGCCACCCGTCTGGGCCTCGCGCCCGAGGACGTCATCGCGGGTCTGGCCGATTTCGAGCAGACCGGTATGCGCCAGAAGGTGGTCCACGCAGGCAGCATGGACGTCATCGAGGACTGCTACAACGCCAACCCCGACAGCATGAAGGCTGCGCTGGCGATGTTCAAAGAGTACCCCTGCAAGCGCCGCTTCGCTCTGCTGGGCGATATGCTGGAACTGGGCGGGATGAGCGCGCCCGCTCATGAAGAGCTGGGCCGTCAGGCCGCAGAGGCCGGGCTGACCGCCCTTGTCACCTACGGCCCCGAGGCCGCACGGACGGCAAAGGCCGCAAAGGACGCGGGCCTCGCCGACGTCGTCCACGCCGAGGATTACCAGCAGGCTGCAGACGCTCTGCTGGCCCGGATGGCCCCGGGCGACGCTCTGCTGGTGAAGGCCAGCCGGGGCATGGCACTGGAAAAGGCGCTGGCCCTGTTTTATCCCGTCTGCGCAAAGTAAAATACTTGGAGTATCGTTATTATGATTCGTTTTGCCTTGATCGTCGCCTCAACGCTGGGGTTCGTCCTCACGGCGGCGCTCGGGAATTTGATGACGCCGCTGCTGCGGGCGTTCCGCGTCCGGCAGGAGGAAAATGAGCCGCCCACGATGGGCGGGCTCTGCCTGATGGTGGGGACGCTGGCGGCGGTGGGCGTCGGCTGGACAGCGGCCTGTGTTGCCCAGCCGGAGCTGCTGGGGACCGAGAGCCTGCTGGCCACCCGGCTGCTCATCGCCCTGTTCGGGGCGCTCTGCTTCGGGGCCGTGGGCCTGGCGGACGATCTGGTCCGGCTGCGGCATCGGTCGCCGCTGGGGCTGCGCCGCCCGGTGCGGCTGGCACTGGAAGCGGCCTCCGGCACGCTGGTGCTGGCCCTGCTGGGGCTGAACCACTGCCTGCCCGACGGGCTGGCCCTGCCGGGCGTCGGCTACTGCACCCTCGGGCCGCTGGCCCCGGTGGTCTGGCTGGCGATTTTAGTGGCGCTGGCCGAGAGCGCCCGCACCGCCGACGGCATGGACGGCACGGTCTGCGGCTGCGCCTTCATCGCCATGCTGGGTCTCATGACGGCGATGACCCTCCTGGGCTGGTTCCCGCTGGGCGTCCTCCCGGCGGCGCTGGCCGGGGCATTGATGGCCTTCCTGCTCTGGAATTTCTACCCCGCAAAGCTCCGCCCCGGTGCGGTGGGATGCCAGTTTTTAGCCGGTGCGCTGGGCTGTGTGCCGCTGAGCGTCGGCTGGCCCGGGCTGACGCTCCCGCTGGCCCTGCCCTACTGGCTGGAGGGCGGCATGGTGGCTCTGCAGATCATCGTCTGGAAAGCCTCCGGCGGGCGGCGGCAGCTGTTCGGCACCGCGCCGCTCCACCGCTGGCTGGAAAAGCGGGGCTTTGACCCGGTGAATATCTTTTATATCTTTGGAGTCCTGGCAATGCTGGGCCTTGCGCTGACCTTGCAGGCGGCGCGGGCCAGCTGAGCCGGGATCCAATAAGGAGGGAATGCGGATGGCGACCATCCGGAGAAAAAAGCCTGAGTCCTTTGCCATCTTGTCGAGCCCCGGCCCCTGGCCGCAGGTGCTCATCAACTGGCTGGCGACGCTGGCAGTCATCATCGTGTTCGGACTCATCATGCTGTTCAGTGCCAGCTACACCACGGGCTACCTGCGGATGGGCGACAGCTTCTACTACATCAAGTCGCAGGTGTTCTGCCTGGGTCTGGGCCTCGCGGTCATGCTGCTCTTCTCCCGCATCGACCACCGCTTTCTGCGCAGGATGGTCTGGCCGGGCTATGCTGTCTGCATCGTGATGCTCATTGCGGTGCTGTTCAGTGCGCCCCTCAACGGCTGCCGCCGCTGGCTGCGCATCGGCTTTACCATTCAGGTATCGGAGATCGCAAAGTTCGAGATGATCCTGCTCACGGCCCATCTGGCCGCGAAAGCGCCCCATCTGGAAAAGCTGGACCCCGCCTCTGGGCGGCGCGTCCCGGCAGGCCAGTGGCTCTATCAGCGCATCGTGCGGGAACTCATCGTCCCGCTGCTGCCCCTCATCCCGGTGGTTATCCTGCTCATGCTTGAGCCGCATATGTCCGGCATCGTCCTGACGACGGCCATCTGCGGCACCATCCTGCTGCTGGGCGGCAGCGGCGGCATCATCACCTGGGCGGGCGGCGCGTCCGCTGTGCTGCTGCTCCGCACCGTGCTGGAGCACATCGACTCCATCCCGTACTTACAGAGCCGTCTGGACGGCTGGACCCACGACCTGAGCAAGATGACCGACCAGACCCTGCAGAGCCTCTACGCCATCGGCTCCGGCGGTGTCACCGGCCTCGGCCTCGGCAACAGCATCGAAAAACAGCTCTGGCTCCCCGAGAGCACCAACGACTTCATCTTCAGCGTCGTGTGCGAGGAGCTGGGCTTCGTGGGTGCCGTCATCGTCATCCTGCTCTTCGTGCTCTTCCTCGTGCAGGGGCTGTGGCTGGCCTTCCACGCCGAGAACCGCTACTGCACACTGGTGGGCATCGGCATCATGGCCCAAATTGCGTGGCAGGTGTTCTGCAACATCGCGGTCGTCACCAACACCCTGCCCAACACCGGCATCTCGCTGCCCTTCTTCTCCTCCGGCGGCACCAGCCTCATCCTGCTGCTGGCCGAGATGGGCGTGATGATAAACATCGGCCGGGGCGGCGAGCGCGCCCGCCTCGAGCGGGAGAATCTCCGCGCCCAGCGGGAACAGCGGGAAAAAGAAAAGTCCGACAACACCATCCGGCTCGACCCCAACATGGGATATTGAGCACATCCAGATAAGGAGGAAATCACCATGCGTGTACTGATCGCAGCCGGCGGCACTGCCGGCCATATCAACCCGGCTCTGGCCATCGCGGGAGCCATCAAAAAGGCCGACCCGTCCGCCGAGATACACTTTGCAGGCCGGAAGGAGGGGATGGAATACCGCCTTGTGACCCAGGCGGGCTACCCCTTCCACCACATCGAGATCACCGGTTTCCAGCGCAGGCTCTCCCTGAACAACATCAAGCGGAACATCATCACCCTCTGGAACCTGGCCCTCTCCGGCCCGAAAGCCCGGGCCATGATGAAGGAAGTGCAGCCCGACCTCGTCATCGGCTGCGGCGGCTACGTCTCCGGCCCGGTGGTGCGCTGCGCCGCCAAGAGGGGCATCAAGACCGCCATCCACGAGCAGAACGCTTTTCCCGGCGTGACCAACAAGCTGCTGGCCCCGGACGTGGACATCGTGTTCGCCGCCGTGCCTGCCGCTGTGGAAAAGCTGGGTGCGCCCGAAAAGACGCAGGTCGTGGGCAACCCGGTGCGGCCTGAAGTGTTCGAGAAGGCAGGGGAGCGGGACGCCATCCGCGCCCAGCTGGGTGCCGGTGACCGCACCGTCATCCTCTCCTTCGGCGGAAGCCTCGGAGCCCGCCGTGTCAATGAGGTGGTGGCCGACCTCTGCGCCTGGGAGCAGAAAGAGCACAAGCCTGTGCTCCACATCCACGCCACCGGACAGTACGGCGTGGAGCTGTTTCAAAATCTCGAAAAGGAAAAAGGCTTTGCCCCCGGCGAGAGCCTCGTGGTGAAGGAATATATCAACAATATGCCCGAGCTGCTGGCCGCTGCCGACCTCGTCATCAGCCGTGCCGGTGCGCTGACACTGGCCGAACTGGAAGCCGAGGGCCGCGCCGCCATCCTCATCCCCAGCCCCAATGTGGCGGAGAACCACCAGTATTACAACGCCATGGAGCTGCAGAAGGCCGGTGCCGCTGTGGTCATTGAGGAAAAAGACCTGACCGGCGAAAAGCTGGTGCAGACCGTTTCCGGGATGCTGGCCCAGCCCGGCAAGCTGGCTGAGATGGGCCGCAATGCCCGGAGCCTGTCGGTGGACGACAGCCTGGACCGCATTGCGGATGCCCTGCTCAAGCTGGTCAAGACCCCGTAACGGAAGGAAAAAACAGAGGAAAGGAGGTGCAGCCGGATGCCGCAGAATGACCGGAACCGCAAGCGCCGCCGGGCCTACGATCAGGCCCGGGATGACCGGCGCGGCGGGCAGAGCACCCAGCGCCGCAGCAGCGCGGGTGCTGGCAGTGACCTGGGGTACAGCGGGTACGCGGGATATTCCTCCGGCGGCCACCCCATCACGAACCCCAATTATGACCCCGATGCGCCCCGCCCCAGCCGGTATACGGAGCGCACGGTGAACTACGGCTCCTACCCGGCCAACAGCATCACTTTTCCCACCGGCGGGCGGCGCAGCCAGAGCGGCGCACAGCGCCCCCGCAGCGGGCAGAACAGCCAGCGGCGCACCTCCGGGGGCAATCAGCGGAACCGCCGCCCGGCCAACGGCCAGAACCGGAACGCCCAGCGCCGCCCACAGAACGCCCAGAGCCGCAGCGGCCAGCGGATGCGGCCGGTGCAGGGGCAGAACGCCCGGCGTGACCCCGTCCGGCGGGAGGGCAGGAAAAAGCGGAAGCTGACCCGGGCCGCCATCCGGCGGCGCAGGCTCATGCGGCGGCTCACGGCCCTTGTCATGCTGCTCTGCGTCATCGGCGCGGGGGTCTACCTCACCGTGACGATGCTGTTCAAGATCAGCTCCATTCAGGTGCAGACAGCGGACGGTGTGGTGCAGGAGGCCGGCGGCTATACCAGCGACCAGATCCTGCAGGCGCTGGATGTCCATCCGGAAGAGAATATCTTCAGTTTTGACCCCGGCAGCAAGGCCGCCGCGCTGGAAAAAGTGTTCCCCATGCTGGAGGATATCCGGGTGGAGCGGGATTACCCTAACACCGTAGTGGTGCGGACCAACGCGGCCACTGCCGTCTACGCCATGCAGACGTCCGGCGGCTGGCTGAGCCTTTCTGCGGGGCTGAAGATACTGGATCAGGATTCGGCCCAGCCGGACCTTATCATCCTCTGCGGCGGCGAGCCGGTATCCACGACGCCGGGTACACAGCTGGAATTTGAGACAGGACCGTCCGGCCCGTCTTCGGGCAGCGCGGCGTCTGACAGCGCCGCGTCCAGCGAGGCCGGACCGCCCACGGATAAGCGGCTCGAGTCCCTGAACACTCTGCTGACCGCACTGGACAGCAGTGAGCTGGGGGCGGATGTCACCCGCATCGAGTTCGAGGACCCGGAGCAGATGGCGTTTTTGTATCAGGGCCGCATCAGCGTGCTTCTGGGTACCCTGAATGAGCTGGACTACAAACTCCGGCTGGCAAAGTATGTCCTGCTCAACGAGGACGGCAAGGGCTGCTCGCCCACCGACACCGGTATGCTGGATCTGAGCCACCTGAGCGCCTCTTCCAGCCGCAAATTCCGCTTTGCACAGGGTGAGCCGACCCTGCCCTCGGGCTGGACGGCCCCGGAAGAGCCTGCCGCCCCGGCGGAGGCAGAAGCCGAGAACCAGCCGGAGGAAGCCCCCGGAACCGAACCCGATACTGAGGGCGCGGAAGCCGCGCCCGCCGAAGACCCCACTGCCGCAGCGGCAGAACAGCAATAAGGAGCATTTGAACGATGAAACTGGAACAACTGTTGGAGGGCGTGTCCTATACGCTGGTGCAGGGCAGCCTTGAACTTGACATCGAGGACATCATCTACGACAGCCGCAAGGCGGCCCCGGGCCGGCTTTTCGTCTGCATCGTGGGTACCCAGCGGGACAGCCACGACTACGCCGCCCAGTGCGTGGCCGACGGCGTGACGGCGCTGGTGGTCCAGCACGACATCGACCTTTCCACCGTCCCCGGTGCTGCCGTGCTGAAGGTGGAGAGCAGCCGCTATGCGCTGGCGCTCATGAGCGGCAACCTGTTCGGCAACCCCTCCCGCCGGATGACCATGATCGGCGTCACCGGCACCAAGGGCAAGACCACCACCACCCACATGATAAAGAGCGTGCTGGAAGCCGCAGGCCGCAAGGTGGGCATGATCGGCACCAACGGCATCTACTTCCTCGGCCACCATCAGGAGACGGCCAACACCACCCCTGAGAGCTATGAGCTGCAGAAGACTTTCCGGGAGTTTCTGGACGCCGGCTGCGATACGGCGCTGATGGAGGTGTCCAGTCAGGGCCTCATGATGGACCGCGTGGCGGGCATCCATTACGACATCGGCGTCTTCACCAACCTCTCGCCCGACCACATCGGCCCCGGCGAGCACAAGACCTTTGAAGAATACCGCAGCTGGAAGGGTCAGCTTTTCAAGCGCTGCACCACCGGCGTCGTGAACATCGACGACGAGAACACCGAGGCCCTGCTGGAAGGCCACACCTGCAAGCTGGTGACCTACGGCTGCAGCGAGAAGGCCGACTACCGCGCCGGTACTTATCAGCTGCTCCGCACCCACGACTTCCTCGGCGTCCGGTTCCATGTCTCCGGCAAGGACGATATGGATGTCAAGGTGAATATGCCCGGCGAGTTCAGCGTCTACAATGCGCTGGCCGCTCTCACTGTGGGCTAGGTGCTTGGCCTGCCCGATGAGGCTATTCTCGAAGGTCTGAGCCGCTGCGTGGTCAAGGGCCGCGTGGAGCTGGTCCCCATCAGCAGGAAGTTCACCATCCTGCTGGACTACGCCCACAACGAGGTCTCCACCGAGAGCCTGCTCACCACCCTGCGGGCCTATCACCCCCACCGGCTGGTGGTGGTGTTCGGCTGCGGCGGCAACCGCTCCAAGCTGCGCCGCTACGGCATGGGCGAGATCTGTGCCAAGATGGCCGATTTCTCCATCCTCACGGAGGACAACAACCGCTTTGAGAAGGTGGAAGACATCCTCGCCGACATCCGCGTGGGCATGAACAAGGGCAACCCGGACGCAAAGTTCGTGGAGATCCCCGACCGCCTCGACGCCCTGCATTATGCTGTGGACCACGCACAGGAGGGCGACCTCATCGCCGTCATCGGCAAGGGCCATGAGACCTACCGTGACCGCGAGGGCGTCAAGACCCCCTTCCTCGAGCGGGAGCTGCTGGAAGAGTACGCCCGGCAGATCGGCCTTGAGTAATATCTGAGCATAAAAATACCGGCTGTGCTTAAAACACAGCCGGTATTTTTGTAATATTTGGACTTTAGTTCTTTTCCGCCAGAGTCTTCTGAGTCTTTTCCTCGGGGATGAGATTGGTCATGCTCTTGAGGCTGATGCCGATGGTGGAGAGGTTGTGCAGCATGGCAGAGGACGCAGGCTGCAGGATGCCCATTGCCCCCAGCGCGATGAGGGCAGAGTTGAAGGTCAGCACGAAGCGGTAGTTGGCGCTGACACGGCGCTGCAGGGAGTTGGCGATGGTCTTAAGGACGACCAGCTCCTCGAGGCTGTCGGCCTTGATGGTCACATCTGCGATCTCGCGGGCGATGGCAGCGCCGGAGTTGATGGCGATGCCGACGTCAGCGGCAGAGAGGGCGGGGGAGTCGTTGATGCCGTCGCCGATCATCACGACGGTGTGGCCCTCGCTCTTGGCCTTCTGGACGAAAGCAGCCTTGTCCTCGGGCAGGACTTCGGCGAAGAACTGGTCCACGCCCACCTGCTTTGCGATGGCGGCGGCGGTGCGCTCGCTGTCACCGGTCATCATGACGGTGTTGGTGATGCCGAGGCCGCGCAGAGCGCGCAGCACGCGGGAAGCTTCCGGACGCAGCGGGTCGGCGATGCAGATGACGCCGGCCAGATGGCCCGAAGCGGCCAGATAGAGGTGAGAATACTCCGGCTCGAGGTTATCGAACTTCTCGCGCTCGTCCTCGGGGATGGTGCAGTGCTCGTCCTCAAAGACGAAGTGGTGGCTGCCGATGACGACCCGCTCACCGCTGACGCGGCTGGCGATGCCGTGGGCCACGATATACTCTACCTCGGAGTGCATCTCTTCGTGGGAGATGCCGCGCTCTTTGGCCTCCCGGACGACAGCATTGGCCATCGAGTGGGGGAAGTGCTCCTCGAGGCAGGCGGCCAGCTGCAAAACTTCGCTCTCGCTGCAGCCGGAGAAGGGGACGACCTTGACCACCTTGGGGGTAGCGCGGGTCAGGGTGCCGGTCTTGTCGAAGACGATGGTGTCGGCTTTGGACAGGGTCTCGAGGTACTTGCCGCCCTTGACGGTGATGTGGCTTGCGCCGCACTCGCGCATGGCAGAAAGAACGGCCAGCGGCATCGAGAGCTTGAGGGCGCAGGAGAAATCGACCATCAGGCAGGAGATGGCGCGGGTGGCGTTCCGGGTCAGGGCGTAGGTGACGATGGTAGCACCGAGGCACCAGGGGACCAGACGGTCGGCCAGAACCAGCGCACGGTTTTCGGTGCTGGACTTCAGCTTCTCGGATTCCTCGATCATGGCCACGATCTTGTCGTAGCGGTTGGCGCCGCCCTCGGTCCTGGTGGTCAGGACGCACTCGCCCTCTTCCACCACAGTGCCGGCGTAGACGGTGGCACCGATGGTCTTGCGCACCGGCATGGACTCGCCGGTGAGTGCGGCCTGGTTGACCATGGCTTCGCCCTCGATGACGGTGCCGTCCAGCGGGATCATGTTGCCGGAGCGGACGACGATCTCGTCGCCCGGGTGGACCTTGGTCAGCGGCATGAGCACTTCGGTACCCTGTGCGCGGACCCAGACCTTATCGACATTCAGGGCCATGCTGCGGGCCAGGTCGTCGAGGCTCTTCTTGCGGGTCCACTCCTCCAGCAGGGAGCCGACGTTGAGCAGGAACATGACGGAGCCTGCGGTGGAAAAATCGCCCCGCAGGATGGAAACGCCGATGCTCAAAGCATCCAGCACTTCGACTTCCAGTTTGCGGCGCCACAGGCAGCACACACCCTTCCAGAGGAACTTGATGGAGCGGAACACGGTGTAGGCGGCGTTGAGCGGGGCGGGCAGGAACAGCTGGCGCAGCACCCGGCCTGCCAGGAGGTTATACATCTTTTCCTGATATTCCTGATTGATGCGGCGGCTGTCGGCGCTGGTGACCAGTGCGTCCAGCTCGGGGTCATCGAAACGGTAGGTGCTCAGGGCGGCGACGGCATCCTTGCGGGCACCGGTGTAATACACCACCACATCGCCCGTCCGCTCGTAGACCTTGGCCTTGCTCACAGCGTCGTGGTGGTTCAGATAGGCTTCCAGCACATCGGCCCGGTGCAGGGTCATCCGCACATTGCAGACGTGTACCCGCAGACGGCCGCGGCTCTCATGAAGAATAGTACATTTCATATCAGAATATCCTCTGCGTATTGCAAAAAATAACCATAAAAAGAGCCGCCCGCAGGCGGCTCAGAGACTGCAAAATTACTCGTTGGTCTCGGCGGTCTCTGCCTTGGCAGCGTCCTCGATGACCTCAGCCTCAGCCTTGGCAGCGCGGGCCTCGTTGATGGCCTTTGCATCCTCGAGGATGTCACCGGCCTGCTCCTGGACCTTGCTGACGGTCTCCATGGTGGAGTCCTTCATGCGCAGGACAGCAGCGGTGGTCTGGGTGTAGACCTTCTTGGCATCGCTGCTGGACAGCAGCTTGAAACCAGCGGAACCGAACAGGGTGCCGGCAGCGAACAGAGCGATCTTCTTAATATCGACCATAGTAGTATACCTTCCTTTTTTATCGTATTCCCTCATGCCCCAAAGGGCATGGGATAAGTGTTTCTTCCGTTATTATAACGCGGTTTTTGGAAAATTCAAGGGATTTTGATGATGTTTATATCTGCTAACATTTTACGAAAAGTAGTTAGAAATGTCTATCTTTACGTGTTTTTTGCCGCAAACTACAGTTTGTATTTTCAAACAAACTCCAAAGTGCCGAAGAAATATAACAAAGAGTCTTGCGCTGAGTGGTGCATTCATTGTACAATAAAAAGGTGTGCGATAAAATCGACAGGGCCGGGACGTTCCGGCCCTGTAAAAATAAGTGAGGCTGGATATGGAAAAGAAAGATATTCGTGTGCTGGCGCTCGACCTCGACGGCACCCTGACCAATGACCAGAAGGTCGTCACCCCCGCCACCCGCGCAGCGCTGGACGCCGCTGCTGCCAAAGGTGTGACCATCGTGCTGGCCTCGGGACGTCCCACGGCAGGCATCATGCCGCTGGCAAAGGAGCTGGGACTGGATAAAAAGGGCGGCTGCATCCTCTCGTATAACGGCGGTGCCATCATCGACTGTGCCACCGGCGAGACGCTCTACCGCAAGCAGCTGGATGCAAAGTATGTGCCGCAGCTCTGTGCCTTCGCCAGGGAGCAGGGCGTGGTCATCATTACCTATAATAAGCAGGGCGTCGTCACCGAAAGCCCCGAGGACGAGTGGGCGCTGAAGGAGTGCTTTACCTGCAAGCTGCCCATGCAGAAGGTGGAGGACCTCGCCGCCTATGTGGATTATCCCATCTGCAAGATGCTCATTACCCTCGACCCCGCCCGCCGCGGCGAGGTGCTGGAGGCAGGCCGGAAACAGTTTGCGGGCGAGATCGACCTCTACCCGTCCAGCCCCTTCTTCATCGAGGTTGTGCCGCTGGGGGTCGCCAAGGACGTGAGCCTCGGCAGTCTGCTGGAAAGCAGGGGGCTGACCCGCGACAACCTCATGGCCTGCGGCGACGGCCTCAATGACTGCTCTATGATACGCTTTGCCGGCGTGGGCGTGGCCATGCAGAATGCAGAGCCCCCCGTCAAGGAGGCGGCGGACTATGTGACCGTCGCCGACAACAACCACGACGGCGTGGCGGAGGCCATTGAGAAGTTCATTTTTTGAAAGGATACCAGACGCAAATGCCGCGCAACTTAGTTTTATTCGATTTGGAGTGGAACATCGGCTATCAGCCGTTTATCTTTAATTATCACGGTGTCCAGCAGACGTTCCGGGGGGAGATCATTGAGATCGGTGCTGTCAAGATCGACGAGGACGCCAACGTGCTGGATACCTTCTCCATCCACCTGCGTCCCCGCATCTTCCGCTGCCTGCAGCACCACATCGCCAAAGTCACCGGTCTGACGCAGGAGGACCTCGACAAGGGCGAACCCATCATCCAGGGCCTCCGCCGCTTTATGAAGTGGTGCGGCCCGGACGCCGAGTTCGCCGAGTGGGGCATGGATGACGTGCCGGTGCTCAAGCAGAACCTTTTCCTCTGCAATCTCGACGAGAGTCGCCCGACGGTCTGGTACGACCTGCAGCAGCTCTTTCTGCGGGAGTATCCCCGCAAGGAAGGCGAGGGGATGAAGCTGGAAAATGTCGTCACCCGGATGGGCATCCCGCTGGAACGCCCCTTCCACGACGCTCTGTCCGACACCCTCTACACCGCCGACCTCTGCCGTATGCTCGACCTGCGGGCCGGACTGGCCGCTTACCCCAGCGAGGAGGACACCCTGCGCCAGAGCCTTTGCCCCACGCCGGGCGACTACCGAGACTTCAAGGTCTTCCGGGGCTATCTGGACCAGTCTATGTGGAAGCTGGACCCCGTCATCGGCACGATGGCCTGCCCGGTCTGCGGCACGGCCCTGCAGCCGGATGACGTCTGGCTGAAAAAGGGGAGCAGCGGCTGGTATACGCTGTCCCAGTGTCCCGTCTGTAAGGGCCGGGGCGGCGAGGCCGGCCGGGGCGTGTTCCAGAAATACCGGATGTCGCGCCGGGACGGCCTGCACTGGGCCTTCGCCCGCTGCGTCCAGATGCCGGACGATGCAAGCCTGGTCCGCTGGAAAAAGCAGAAAGCCCAGTATCTGGAGCGTCAGCGCCTCAAGGCCGAACGGCAGGCCGCCGAAGCAGAGGCCGCCCGGCACATCTTCTGAGGCAGAAGAATAAAATATCGTGCAGGAAAGAACAACGCTGTTTCGTATTGTAAGGAAAGACAGGAAGAAAAAGGCAAAAATGCTCAGATTTTGTTCATATCCCGGTCATAGATGCTGGATATACTAAGAAGGAACTTCAGGCAGAAACGAAAGGGATGGTACGAGCACGATGGAAACGATGCTCATCGACTGGCTCCACCAGCTGGGTACGCTGGAATTCTGGGAGGCATTGTTAGAGGGCTTTGAAGGGCTGGGGCCGTTGGTCCCTATCCTGCTGGCGATGGTGGAATCCATTTTTCCGCCGCTGCCCCTCATCGCCATCGTGGCCCTCAATGTCGCGGCCCACGGCGGATTTCTTGGCTTCGTCTACAGCTGGCTCGGTGTGGCCGCGGGCGGCACGGTGGTGTTTTTATTCTGGCGGCGGGTGGTCAAGCGCTTTTTCTGGAAGCTGGCCTCTCGCTCCGAACAGCTGAAAAAGGCCCAGCAGTGGGTCAGCCATGTGGACACGGCCAGCCTCTTCATGCTGGCCGTCCTGCCCTTTACGCCCACGTCGTTCCTGCATCTGGCCTTTGGTATCTCGGATTTTGACGAGAAGCGCTATCTGCTCACCCTTCTGGCGGGCAAGTCCGTTATGGTGGCCATGATGGCTCTCTTCGGCCAGTCGCTGCTCAGCTCGCTGAAAAATCCGGTGTATCTCATCCTCGCCATCGCCATCTGGGCCGGGATGTACTGGGTGAGCAGGAAGTTCTGCAAGAAGCACGATTTGGATCGATAAAATTGCGAAGCGCTTGACTTTTTTGCTGAGAGGGTATATAATAAAATCAATGAAGGAAGAATCATCTTCATGGTTTTTCACCAATGAGCAAACAGAAGCCCCACGGTATTGCAGTACCGCGGGGCTTCTGTTTTGCGGGGATCAGTGCTTACCGGCCTTAAGCTGTTCGTCAAGCCACTTGTCAATGCAGTGAGCAACTACATTGGCTGCGACGGACAGAATGAAGGAAAAGAATGTCTCCATAGGTTTTTCACCCCCTTCCCCAATTTAATGGAGTCGGAAGGCCGACACCTACAGGATACCATAAAATTCGACGAAACACAAGAAAAGCCGCTGTACAGCTGTGAAAAGCTGCACGGCGGCTTTTGTGGTAGTACGCTTAGTTCTCGGCCAGATTGCCGGTATAGAGCTGGTAATACTTGCCCTTCTTGGCGAGGAGCTCGTCATGGCTGCCGCGCTCGATGATGCGGCCCTGCTCCAGGACCACGATGCAGTCTGCGTTGCGGACAGTGGAGAGGCGGTGGGCGATGACGAAGCTGGTGCGGCCATACATCAGGCCGTCCATGCCCCGCTGGACCAGCGCCTCGGTGCGGGTATCAATGGAGGAGGTCGCCTCGTCCAGGCTCAGCACCGGGGGATCGGCAACCGCGGCGCGGGCAATGGCCAGCAGCTGGCGCTGCCCCTGCGACAGGTTTGCACCGTCGTTGGTCAGCATGGTGTTGTAGCCATCGGGCAGACGCTTGACAAAGCCATCGGCATTGGCCAGCTTTGCGGCGGCAATGCACTCCTCATCGGTGGCATCCAGGCGGCCATAGCGGATGTTCTCCATGACCGTGCCGGTGAACAGGTGGG
>ENA-OWON01000385-OWON01000385.1-gut-metagenome-genome-assembly--contig:-NODE-385-length-17771-cov-3.147790_pt1 | contig 17771 bp, 16 predicted proteins | sample MGYA00248257_ERZ651798 | MGnify/ENA primary metagenome ERZ651798 (study PRJEB26908, sample SAMEA4031708) | gut metagenome | biome: gut; feature: normal infant; material: stool | place: China | collected 2015... | reverse complement strand
TGATTCTGGGTTCCTGTGGCAATGAGGAAGAGCGCAGCAGCCTGTTCAACCGTCTGCTGTTCGTCGCAACGCCTATCAGCATCGGTGTTGCAGCTATATTCAACCTCATCGTTTCTATGGTTCTGTAAAAGTCTGATCCACTCCGGGGGAGGGGAGGCTCCCCTTTTCCGGAGTGCCTTTTTGAGAGAGTATAAGAACGCAAATGTGTGAAAAAAGGAGAGTACCATGCTGAAATTATACGATAACGGGATCTACCTCGTTCACGGCGAGAACATCAGCTCCTGCCCCGAAGAGGCAGCTCAGAAGTCCGGCGCATTCAAGGACGAGATCGTTCCGGTAGAAGTTAAGAAGAAAAAAGAGACCATCGTATTCGATACCGATGAAGGCCCTCGTCATGGTTCTACCATCGAAGGTCTGGCTAAGCTTCGTGCCATCAATCCCGGTGGATTCGTTACCGCAGGTAACGCTTCCGGTATTAACGATGGTGCAGCTGCAATCGTTGTTATGAGCGAGGAGAAGGCAAAAGAGCTTGGCGTTAAGCCGATGGCAACATGGGTAGCCGGAGCACTCGGCGGAGTAGAGCCTGAGATCATGGGTGTCGGACCTGTTGCATCTACCAGAAAGGTACTTGAGAGAACAGGACTTACCATCGATGATATGGATCTGATCGAGGCAAACGAGGCATTCGCAGCACAGTCTGTTGCAGTTGCAAGAGATCTGAAGTTTGATATGTCCAAGGTAAACGTAAACGGCGGTGCAATCGCACTTGGTCACCCGGTAGGAGCTTCCGGATGCCGTATCCTTGTTACCTTATTACATGAGATGCAGAAGAGAGACGCAAAGAGAGGTCTTGCTACTCTGTGCATCGGTGGTGGTATGGGATGCTCTACCATCGTTGAGAGAGACTAATGCAGTTATGAGAACTTCTGAACCGGCGCCAGCCTGTGGGCGGCACCGGAGAAGTTCTTGCTTTGCGTAATAGGAATCTTTGTTCCTATTTTATTAAAAGGCATAGAATCAGTTATTAGAATATATATATGATATTTCAGGAGGTACAGACATGAAAGTTGGAGTTATTGGTGCAGGAACAATGGGACAGGGTATTGCAAAAGCATTTGCCCAGGTAGACGGATATGAAGTAGCACTCTGCGACATCAAGCAGGAGTGGGCTGACGGCGGAAAAGAGAAGATCAAGAAAGGCTATGCAAGACTTGTCGAGAAAGGAAAAATGACACAGGAAGCAGTAGACGGCATTCTCGCAAAGATTACCCCAGGCTTAAAGGAAGACCTTTGCAAGGATTGTGACCTCATCGTAGAGGCGGCTTTCGAGGATATGGGCGTTAAGAAGACTACATTCCAGGAGCTGGATAAGATTGCAAAGCCAGAGTGCATTTTTGCGTCCAACACATCCAGCCTTTCCATCACAGAGATCGGCAACGGACTGACCCGTCCAATGGTAGGTATGCATTTCTTCAACCCGGCAGACCGTATGAAGTTAATCGAGGTTATCGCAGGTGTGAATACACCGGAAGAGACCGTTGAGGCGATCAAGAAGATTTCCGTAGAGATCGGCAAGACTCCGGTACAGGTAAATGAGGCAGCAGGCTTCGTTGTAAACCGTATCTTAATCCCAATGATCAATGAGGCAGCTTTCATTAAGATGGAAGGTGTATCTGATATTGCAGGCATCGATGCAGCAATGAAACTCGGTGCAAACCATCCGATGGGACCACTTGAGTTAGGTGATTTCATTGGTCTGGATATCTGCCTTGCAATCATGGATGTTCTCTACAAAGAGACAGGCGACAGCAAGTACCGCGCATGCCCGTTAATCCGCAAGATGGTTCGCGGCGGCAATCTTGGCGCAAAGAGCGGCAAGGGATTCTATGTATACAATGCTGACCGTACAAAGACCCCGGTTGATGCTCAGTAAAATATAAGGTAATAATGGAGGAAATGATATCATGGATTTCACTTTAGACAAGAAACATGAAATGGCGCGCTCCCTGTTCAGAGAGTTCGCTGAGAACGAGGTAAAGCCTCTCGCTCAGGAAGTAGATGAGACAGAGGAATTCCCGGTTGAGAACGTGAAGAAGATGCAGAAGCTCGGCTTCATGGGCATCCCGGTACCGAAGGAGTACGGCGGACAGGGCTGTGACCCGCTCACCTATGTAATGTGCGTAGAGGAGCTGTCCAAGGTATGCGCTACAACAGGTGTTGTTGTTTCTGCACATACTTCTCTCTGCATTGATCCGATTATGACCTACGGTACAGAGGATCAGAAGCAGAAATACGTTAAGCCGCTTGCAACAGGCGAGAAGCTCGGTGCATTCGCACTGACTGAGCCGGGTGCAGGAACCGATGCGCAGGGCGCACAGACCAAGGCTGTATTAGACGGAGACGAGTGGGTATTAAACGGCTCTAAGTGCTTCATCACAAATGGTAAGGTTGCAGATGTTTACATCGTAATCGCAATCACAAGCGTAACAGAGGATAAGAGAGGCAGAAAGAAGAAGAACTTCTCTGCATTTATCGTAGATAAGGGAGCTCCGGGCTTCTCCTTCGGAACCAAGGAGAAGAAGATGGGTATCCGCGGATCATCTACATACGAGCTGATCTTCGAGGATTGCAGAATCCCGAAGGAGAACCTGCTTGGCGTAGAGGGCAAGGGATTCCCGATCGCTATGCACACACTGGATGGCGGACGTATCGGTATTGCTGCTCAGGCACTTGGTATCGCAGAGGGCGCATTAGACCGCGCAATCGCATACACCAAGGAGAGAAAGCAGTTCGGCCGTACGATTGCCCAGCAGCAGAATACACAGTTCAAGCTGGCTGACATGGCTGCAAGAATTGAGGCTGCACAGCTTCTTGTATACAAAGCTGCTATGGCAAAGGCAACACAGAAGGTATATTCCGTAGAGGCCGCAAAGGCAAAACTGTTCGCAGCAGAGACTGCTATGGCTGTTACCACAGAGGTTGTCCAGCTGTTTGGTGGATACGGTTACATCAGAGAGTACGATGTAGAGCGTATGATGCGTGACGCAAAGATCACAGAGATCTACGAGGGAACCAGTGAGGTTCAGAGAATGGTTATCTCTGGTGCATTACTGAAATAGTCGTAATCCGTGGCATAATATAAAAATATAAGGAGTGAAAAATACATGAATATCGTAGTATGTATTAAACAGGTACCAGATACCAAGGGCGGCGTTAAGTTCAACCCGGACGGTACATTAGACAGAGCTGCAATGCTTACCATCATGAACCCGGATGACAAAGCAGGTCTTGAGGCAGCACTTAGATTAAAAGAGCAGTACGGCGCAGAAGTAACCGTTCTTACCATGGGTCTTCCGAAGGCAGACGAGGTGCTTCGTGAGGCAATGGCAATGGGCGCAGACAAAGGAATCCTTGTAACAGATCGTGTGTTAGGCGGAGCTGATACATGGGCTACCTCCACCACAATCGCAGGCGCACTCCGCAATCTGGATTACGATCTGATCATCACCGGACGTCAGGCGATCGATGGTGATACCGCTCAGGTAGGACCGCAGATCGCAGAGCATCTGGGACTTCCGGTTATTTCCTACGCACAGGACATCAAGATCGATGGAGAATATGTCGTTGTTCAGCGTCAGTACGAGGACAGATACCATGAGTTAAAGGCAAAGATGCCGTGCCTGATCACAGCACTTTCCGAACTGAATCAGCCGCGTTACATGACTCCGGGCGGAATCTTCGACGCATACGATAAGGAAGTTACCGTATGGGGAAGAGCAGATCTTAAGGATGTAGATGATTCTGATCTTGGATTAAAGGGATCACCGACAAAGATCGCAAAGGCATCTGACAAGGTACGTAAGGGCGCAGGCGAGAAGGTTGTCCTTGATCCGGATGAGTCCGTAGCATACCTGATCGGCAAGTTCAAAGAGAAGCACATTATCTAACAAATATAAGGAAAAGTGGTGAATAAAATGGGTTTAGAAGAATATAAAGGAGTATTTGTCTTTGCACAGCAGGTTGACAACGTATTAGACGGCGTTGCTTTCGAGTTACTTGGAAAAGGAAAAGAGCTGGCAAAGGATTTAAACACAGAAGTAACTGCAGTATTGATTGGCTCCGGCGTTAAGGAGCTGGCAGATCAGCTCGCTGAGTACGGCGCTGACAGAGTCATCGTGGTAGACGATCCGCAGTTAAAAGACTACAGAACAGAGCCGTACGCACATGCACTGGCATCTGTGATCAATGAGTACAAGCCGGAGATCATGCTGGTTGGCGCAACTGCAATCGGCCGTGACCTCGGACCTACTGTTTCCGCTCGTGTGAAGACAGGTCTTACTGCTGACTGTACGATGCTTGAGATCGGCGATTTCCCGCTGAATGCAGCAGCTGGACAGGAGCAGCAGCACAATCAGCTTCTTATGACACGTCCTGCATTTGGTGGTAACACGATCGCAACGATCGCGTGCCCGTACAACCGTCCGCAGATGGCTACTGTACGCCCGGGTGTTATGCAGAAGATCGCTCCGATTGCAGGCGCTAAGGCAAATGTGGTAGAGTACAATCCGGGATTCACCCCGAATGACAGATATGTAGAGATCTTAAACATTGTAAAGGCTGTTAAGAATACAGCGAACATCATGGATGCAAAGATCCTGGTATCCGGTGGACGTGGTGTTGGCTCCAAGGAGAACTTCAAGCTTCTCGAGGATCTGGCAGAGGTACTTGGCGGTACCGTAAGCTGCTCCCGTGCCGTAGTGGAGAACGGCTGGCTGCCGGTAGATTTACAGGTAGGACAGACAGGTAAGACAGTACGTCCGCAGATCTACTTCGCAATCGGTATTTCAGGAGCTATCCAGCACGTTGCAGGTATGGAGGATTCTGATCTCATCGTTGCTATCAACAAGGATGAGGATGCACCGATCTTCGACGTTGCAGATTATGGTCTGGTAGGAGATCTCAACAAGATCGTTCCGGCACTGACCACTGCGTTAAAGGCAGAACTTGGCAAATAAGCAAAGAAAAGTACATAGGTGAAAAGAACTCCCGCGTGGCAGATGTGGCGTCTGTCATGCGGGAGTTTTTATGTTTTTATTTCACGAGCTTGACAGTTGCCGTTTTGCGTATTATTGTCATTCCGAAGGAGTGAAAGAACGTGAGACAGACAGTAACAGAAAATCGATTATTCAGTAAAAAAGATTTGCGGAAACTGATTATTCCGCTGATCTTAGAACAGACGCTTGCCATCACCGTGGGAATGGCAGATACGATGATGATTTCTTCTGCGGGAGAAGCGGCAGTTTCCGGCGTGTCGCTGGTAGACATGTTTAACAACTTAATCATCAGTGTGCTGGCGGCGCTTGCGACCGGCGGTGCGGTGGTAACGTCACAGTGTATCGGTGCGGGAAGGAGAGAGGAAGCCTGTCGGTCTGCCAGACAGCTTGTGTTTACAGAGGCGGCGATCACGATCGGTATCAGTGTACTGGTACTTCTTTTTCACAGGCAGATCCTCGGATTATTCTTCGGACAGATTGAGGCGGATGTTATGCAGAATGCGATCATCTATCTCATTATCTCCGTGTTCTCATTTCCGCTTCTCGCAGTGTATGACTCGTGTGCGGCGCTGTACCGTTCGATGGGGAATGCGCAGATCACATTGAAAATATCGCTGCTGATGAATGTCATCAACGTTGTGGGAAATGCAATCGGCGTGTATGTGCTGAAACTGGGAGTAGCGGGAGTCGCCATTCCGTCGTTGGTTTCCCGCGGTGTGGCAGGAGTGGTGCTTTTTACGATTTTGCATAATCCGGACAATCTGGTCTTTCTCACCAGAGGAAAATTTAAAGTGGACGCAACGATTGTGAAGCGGATTCTTTTTATCGGCATCCCGAGCGGAATTGAAAACGGTATCTTCCAGCTGGGACGTGTGCTTGTGGTCAGCATCATAGCTGCGTTCGGCACCAGCCAGATCGCGGCGAACGGGGTGGCGAACAGTCTGGATTCCATGGGATGTATTGTGGGACAGGCGATGAGCCTTGCGATGATTACTGTGATCGGACGCTGTGTGGGAGCCGGAGAAGAAGGACAGGTGCGCTATTACACCAAAAAGCTGCTGGGAGAGACCTATTTTTATACGGCGGTCATCAACAGCATCATTTTACTTCTGCTGCCGTGGATTTTACAGATCTATGGACTGGGAGAGGAGACGACGCGCCTGTCCTACATTCTGGTCATGATTCATGATGGAATGGCGATCTTCCTGTGGCCGGCGTCGTTTGTGCTGCCGAATATGCTCCGCGCCTGCAACGATGTAAAATACACGATGGTCGTGTCGATTTTTTCCATGATTACCTTCCGTATCGGCTTCAGTTATGTGTTTGGCGTTCACATGGGATGGATGGCAGTCGGGGTGTGGGCTGCCATGGTGATTGACTGGGTGTTCCGCGTACTCTGTTTTGTGGGAAGATATCTGGCGGGAACCTGGCGGAAAAAATGTGGTCTTGTGGCGCCAACCGCTTGATAAATATTTCACATAGTGATATACTGCAAAAGATGCAAAAAGTTCCTGGCAGACAGGAACCATAAACAAAGTATACAGAAAAGAGGAAAAGACTATGACGAAGTCGAAATTTTCCACGAAGTATCTCGTGGAGATGGCGCTTTTAGTCGCCATCATCTTACTCATGGCTTTTACCCCGATTGGTTACATCAAAACAGCAGGACTAGAAATTACCCTGATCGTTGTACCAGTTGCGGTAGGAGCTGTAACATTGGGACCGGCGGCAGGAGCAATCTTAGGCGGCGTGTTCGGTATCACGAGTTTTATCCAGTGTTTTGGAATGAGCGCGTTTGGTACGCTCCTTCTGGGCGTAAACCCGGTATTCACATTTCTGGTATGTGTGCCGACACGTATTCTGGACGGATGGCTGACCGGACTGATCTATGCGGGACTGAAGAAGACCAAAATGCCTTCCGCAGGTTCGGTAACGCTTGCCAGCCTTTGCTGTCCGCTGCTGAACACCACATTTTTCATGGGAACACTGGTAACTCTGTTCGCAGGAACAATGCGTGAGCAGTTCGGCATGACGAAAGTGATTCCGTTTATCGCAGCATTTGTCGGCGTGAACGGCGTTGTCGAGGCGATCGTATGTTTCGTTATCGGAACAGCGGTTTCCATGGCACTGAAAAAAGCACTCCGCTACTAGGAATAATAAGTAATATTATGAGAAGAGACACACTTGTGGATTTCATGTGGAAATGCAAATGGAATTGCCAAGTGTGTCTTTTCTCGTAATATTACTTATCACTCAAACGATCTACGCTTATTGCGGCAATTCCTTTTTTGTCTGCAAAAAAGAACACGTAGAAAGAGGGAGCCTTCTTGGAAACATCGCCAAAAGAGAGTATAATAGTTTGTGATGAATAAGAATAAAGGGGTGAAAGTGTGGGAGAACAGCAGAGCAGGAATGTTATGGATTATGACACCGTGCGGCTGGATGATGAGAACAATGCAGTGGTGATCATCGACCAGACGAAGCTGCCGGGAAAAATAGAGATCATTTCGCTTCACACGGCGCAGGAGATCTGGGACGCGATCTATCTGCTTCAGGTGCGCGGCGCACCGGCGATCGGAGTGGCGGCAGCATACGGGATCTATGTGCTGGCAAAACAGATGGATACCGAGGACTACGATACATTTTACCGTGAGTTTGTACGGCAGAAGGAGTATCTGGATTCTTCGCGTCCGACAGCCGTGAACTTAAGCTGGGCGTTAAACCGGATGCAGCGTGTTGTGGAGGCACACAGCGGGGAGACTGTAGCGCAGATCAAGGAGGCACTGCACCGGGAGTCTGTGGCGATCCAGGAGGAAGATATCTGGGTGTGCCGGATGATCGGAGAGCATGGTCTGACTCTGGTAAAGCCGGGGGATGGCATCCTGACGCACTGCAATGCAGGACAGCTCGCCACGAGCAAATACGGTACGGCGACGGCACCGATTTATCTGGGAGAGGAACGCGGTTATCATTTTCGTGTATTTGCGGATGAGACCAGACCCCTGTTGCAGGGCGCCAGACTGACAGCATTTGAACTTCAGTCTTCCGGTGTGGATGTCACACTGATCTGTGACAATATGTCGGCGACAGTCATGAAGAACGGCTGGGTCAATGCGGTATTTGTCGGGTGTGACCGTGTGGCTGCGAACGGAGATGCGGCGAATAAGATCGGTACGTCCGTAGTGGCGGCGGTGGCAAAGTATTACGGTGTGCCGGTGTATATCTGTGCGCCGACGTCGACGATCGACTTAAATACGCCGACCGGAGCCGGGATTACGATCGAGCAGCGCCCGGCGGAGGAAGTCACGGAAATGTGGTACAAGGAGCGCATGGCACCGGAGGGCGTCAAGGTCTTCAACCCGGCATTTGATGTGACGGATCATGAGCTGATTGCAGGCATCGTTACCGAATACGGTGTGGCGAGAGCGCCTTACACGGAGTCGCTGGCGGCGATTTTTGCAGAAAAGGAAAAGCGTGCCAGAGAGAAAAAAGAAGCCTGATAGAGAAGATGTAAGCGATTTAAGGAGGAAAGAATATGCCAGAGAACAGTAATTGCAGCGGAGCATCCAGCTGCTCAAAGGAGAGCTGCGAGGGATGTCCGAGCAACGCGAAGAATAAAGCAGGCGGCGGAATTGCCAAGGAGCCGATGAATGCGGCATCCAACGTTAAGAAAGTGATCGGTGTTGTCAGCGGAAAAGGCGGCGTCGGCAAATCATTTGTCACAGCATCACTCGCTGCAGCGATGAACCGCGCCGGATACAAGGTAGGCATCATGGATGCGGATATTACCGGTCCGTCGATTCCTAAGATGTTTGGAATTCATGGACAGGTATACGGAACGGACGACGGAATGGTTCCGATGGAGACGGAGAACGGCATCAAGATCATGTCGATCAACCTGCTGTTGGATGACGAGGAGGCGCCTGTCATCTGGAGAGGTCCGGTGATTGCCGGCGTGGTAAAACAGTTCTGGAACGAGACAGTCTGGGGAGATGTGGACTATCTGTTCGTGGATATGCCGCCTGGAACCGGCGATGTACCGCTTACGGTGTTCCAGTCGCTTCCGGTAGACGGAATCGTGATTGTGACGTCCCCGCAGGAACTCGTGCAGATGATTGTGAAAAAGGCGTACAACATGGCGGAGATGATGCATGTGCCGGTGCTCGGTCTGGTGGAGAATTTCAGCTACCTGAAATGTCCGGACTGTGGAAAAGAGATCAAGCTGTTTGGCGAGAGTCATATCGACGATGTCGCAAAAGAGCTCGGGATCCCGGTATTCGGAAAGCTTCCGCTTGACCCGGCGTTTGCGGAGCAGGCGGACAAGGGAGCGTTTGCAACGATGGAGAACGCTTATCTGGATGCGGGCGTAGAGAAGTTAAAGACACTTTAATGTGACAGGAACGGGAAAGTGTTACCACTTACCCGGAGAAAATGACCTCTTGGTGTAAAACTGTTTACACCGGGAGGTTCTTTTTTTATACTGGAACCATCAAAGGAGTTACAGCTATGAAAATAAAAATTGAGATTGACGAGAGCGCCGCGGAGGATGAAGTGATTATCCGCTGCCGCGGTCTGACGAAACAGGTCGCTGCCGTGCAGCGCGCCGTGCGGGATGTCACCAACGCTTCCGAGAAGATTCTGCTTTATAAAGGGAACACGGAATACTATGTGACATTGTCCAAGATTCTGTTTTTCGAGACAGACGAGAACGGGATCAGCGCACACACCCGGGATGAGATGTATCAGACCCGGTACAAACTATACGAGCTGGAAGATATGCTTCCGGGCGTTTTTATGAGAGTATCCAAATCCACGATCTTAAACACGGATCAGATTTACTCTATTGACCGCAATCTGACGGCGTCGAGTGTGGTGGCGTTTTTGAACACACACAAGAGGGTCTATGTATCGCGGTATTACTATAAACCGTTGACTCAAAAATTAGAAGAAAAGAGGTTGCATCATGAAAAGTAGCAAAGTATTCTGGGGAATCTTTTTTATCCTCGCAGCAGTGTATGTCGTTATAAGCAAGTTTGGAATTCTGCCGGATATCGGCGTGTTCAGCATTATTCTGACCGTATTTTTCCTCTGGCTTTTTGTCGAGGGAATCCGCAATGTGAATTTCTGGGAGATTCTGTTCTCGGTTGCGTTTATCTGTATCATCTATGATGAGCCGCTTGAAATTACGGCACTCACGCCGTGGACGGTGCTTGGCGCGGCATTTCTTGGAAGTATCGGTCTGTCACTTATTTTCGGCGGGGAAAAGCGGAAATGGAAGACGGTGACCGGCAATGTCGGGACATCCAGCAGTGAACAGTATACCGGCGAAGAGATCCGGTGCGAGAACAGCTTCGGCTCCGCAATCCGCTACATCAACTCCGACAACTTCAGACGCGCCGCCATCGAAAATAATTTCGGATCGCTTTCGGTGTACTTCGACAATGCGATCGTGCAGGAAGGCTCTGCAAATGTGAGCGTGGAGAATAATTTCGGGGAGACTAACCTTTACATCCCGAAAGAATGGAAGATTCAGAATAATCTGGACCGTTCGTTCGGCGCCATCCGTGAAACCGGCAGCAGCATCGGAACGAGCAGCACGGTGCTGTATCTGAATGGCTCCGCGAACTTCGGAGAGATTCATCTGCACTACATCTGATAAATACCGCGGAAAGTGGAAGCAGCAGGGATCGCGGGCATCATGTAAAAAAGGTTTACAGCGTTTCAGAGTGCAACCGGAGACGGTTCATTCTTTTGAGCAAAATCCTTGTATTTCTTCCGCACCGCGTTTGGCATCGGATTCTGTGTCTTTGCCACGTTTTGACAATCCGCGGGATGTGTCCGTCACGCCGCAGACAATGGGCGGACTTCCTGGTGCCCCTAGCGGCACCGCTTCACAGACAATATAAAACCGCGCGAACCGAAACTCGCTGGCATCTGCTATTGAAAATAGGGCAGATGCCAACTCAGACATCGGCTTCGCGCGGTTATGTTTTGTTTAGCGGTGTCGACAAGGGGCACACACGAAAGCCCTTAAATTGTCTGCGGAGTGCGGACACATTTCGCGGAGTGTTCAAAACTTGGAAAGACACGGATCATCGCGGATGTCAAACGCGGTGCGGATTAGAAATACCGGATTTTGCGATCAGAATGATCGTCTCCGGTTGCATCCTGAAACGTCAGAAAACTTTTACATCACCTGGGCACTGTTCCCTGCCGCCTCCGCTTTTGGCGGTATTTTTATTCCTCTGTATCTGCGTAGCTGGTATCTTCGTGAAGGTTCGGCTTCATGTCAATACCGCGGTTCGCATCGCCCGTGACATCTTTTCCGAAATGGTAGTCATTGCCCGGCAGGATGGCATTTAAGAAAATACCTGCGATCGCTGCGACTGCCAGCGCGGTGAGTGTGACGGAGGTTCCGGCGATCGTAAAGGTAAGACCGTCGGAGAAACCAAGACCGCACACGAAGATCACGCCTGCGATGATCAGATTGCGTGACTGCGTAAAATCAACATGATTTTCCACAACATTGCGGACGCCGATGGCGGAGATCATACCGTAGAGCATGAAGCTGACACCGCCGATGATGGCGGACGGCATGGAACCGATCACAGCAGCCATCTTCGGAATAAAGCTTAAGATGATGGCGTAGCAGGCTGCGATGCGGATGACCTTTGGATCGTATACCTTGCTCAGCTCGAGCACGCCGGTATTTTCGCCGTAGGTGGTGTTTGCGGGACCTCCGACGAGAGCGGACAGGGAAGTGGCGAGTCCGTCACCGATCAGGGTGCGGTGAAGTCCTGGATCTTCGATAAAATTCTGGTCAACCGTCGCGGAGATAGCGGAAATATCGCCAATGTGTTCCATCATGGTTGCGAGTGCGATCGGGGCCATGACCAAAATGGCGGACAGATTGAATTTGCAGAGGGAAAATGCCGGTACGCCGACCCAGGAAGCGGTTGCGATGTCGGTAAAAGAAAGAATGGCGGAGCCGTCTGCGTTTGTCATGCCCATGGCGTTGAAGATCAATGCGGCAATATAAGAAATAATGACGCCCATCAGAATCGGGATGATCTTAAACATTCCCCTGCCCCAGATATTGAAAACGATGATCGTAACCAGAGCGATAAGGGCGAGAAGCCAGTTGGTGGAAGCGTTGTTGATGGCAGAACCGGCAAGGCTCAACCCGATGCAGATGATGATCGGACCGGTTACGACCGGCGGAAGAAAACGCATGACCTTCTTGACACCGACAAGCTTGATAATCAGCGCGAGAATCAGATATAAAAGACCCGCGACAACAATTCCACCGCAGGCATAGGAAAGTTTGTCAGCGTTGGACATGTCGGCGAATACACCGGAATCCATGTTTGCAATCGTGGCAAAACCGCCGAGGAAGGCAAAGGAAGAACCGAGAAACGCCGGAACCTTGAATTTGGAACATAGATGGAAAAATAAAGTTCCGATACCGGCACAGATCAATGTAACCTGTACATGTAGAACATCTTCGCCGAAGTAACTGTTGACCAGAATCGGCACGAGAATGGTTGCGCCGAACATGGCAAACATATGCTGCAGGCCAAGAATCAGCATTTTTGGTACGCCAAGTACGCTGGCGTCGCGGATTGCTCCGTCTTTTTCGTTCATAGTAAACTCCTCCTGATGTGATATGATTGATAGTTGCGTATATACAAATGGCAAATCAGAACTTCTGATTTGCCATAAGATATCAAAAAATAGAGCCGGTGAAGCGTCTTGTCTCCTGATCGTAATCGCGGACGGGAATCTGGTCCAGTTCGCCGGTACCGTCGAGATAGAAAGTGAGCAGCGTCTGCGTCATATAAGGACTGATCCAGAGAGCCGCAATGCCAAAAGAGCAGATGGCAAGCGCGCCCCAGCCGAGAAAGCTGAATAAAATGTAAAGCAGCTTCCTGCGTCGTCCGCGCATAAATTTACGGCAGGTGCGAAAAGCATCCCGCACGCTTAAATGCGGATGGTCTAAAAGAAAGAAGAAAACCATGCGGTAGGTAAGCAGCACATAGAAAGTAAAAATCAGACCGAGGATGCTTCCGGCAGCAAGCAGGGCACCGGAGAGACCGGAGACACCGGTTTTATAAAAATAAAGAACACCGGCAATGGCAGGAATACCTGCGATCACCAGAAATACATCGAAGAGAACGGCAGCGAGAAAGAAGCGCTCTGCGCCATTGCGAAACGGTGTAAAAACATCACGGATGCGGTATGTCTGACCGCGCGTCATATTCATATGAACCAGCATAACGCCGGTGTCTAGCATCTGGGCGATCAGAAGAATTAAAATATCTGCAATCGTGCTGATGATAAGCTGCGGAGTGCCGGGATAATCGCCGAGCGTCATGGAGAACGGAATCTCGATGAGTGTCGGAATTAAGGAGGCAGTCAGAAATGCTGCCATCGGTACGGAATAACGGTTATTTAAAATGTCGCGTGAAATACGTTTTAATTCGCTGGATGATCTTGACATGTGCAGACTCCTGTGGATGTGATATTTGTGTATGTTCTGGTGAAAGTTTTGCTTTCGCGAACATTATATTCCTATAGTTACGCAGTGCCTGTGGGTTTGAAAATGCAAGGCATTTTCAAGCTCACGGGCATTCGCCCTATCATCCATGAATGTTACAAAATATTGTCTGCAAGCAGCTAGATTTTGTAACATTCATGGATGGCACTGCTCATTGCTTCCGCGAACATTATAACATGGAAGAACGTGAGATGCTACTGGCAGTTAAAGAGATTTGGAATCCGGAAACGTGCGCGTGCTTTACAACCGAAAATGCGGCGGTTATAATAGCAGGGAGTAAGATAGGAATGGAGATCGGAATGTTTCAGACGGATAGACGGGTAGACCGGGATTTTTATATTATGGGCTGGTGCGCGGCGGGGATTTTCGCGGCGCTGTTTTTGTTTGTCAGAGTAACAGGAATTCCGGTCTGGAAATTTTTGCTGCCCTGCCCGTTTCATGCGCTGACCGGAGCGTACTGCCCCGGGTGCGGCGGGACAAGAGCCGTCAGGGCGCTGCTTGCCGGCAAATGGCTGCGCTCCTTTGTGCTGCATCCGTTCGTGCCGTATGCGGCGCTGCTTAGCGGCTGGTTTATGATCAGCCAGACCATTGAACGCGTGAGCGGAAGCCGGATACGGATTGCCCTGCGCTTTCGTGATGTCTATATATGGATCGCCCTGCTTTTGATCGTGGTCAACTGCCTGGTCAAAAATCTTGCCCTGTTTGTGTGGCATGTGGATTTACTGGCCTAGGGAATTCATCAGTGTATCAAAATCGATGCCGAGCGTGCCGTATACCTGACGCGCCATATTTTCCACACCGCCGTAATATAATTCGGCAATCGCAAACGTGTAAATAATCATGGCGAGGACAATGCCAAGGGCGATGGAGCCGAGGATTAAGGCAGCCTTCGCGCGGGAGGTCAGCGTGCGCTCGCCGCCCCGGGATAAAAGTGCAAAAACGATGGCAAGAGATCCGCAGATCAGTGCCGGATAGACCATACAAAAAGTAGCTGCCCCGATCACGCCGAGAAGCAGAGCGGCATTTTCCATTCGCTGGGAACGTCGTTTGTTGTTCATGATAATCAGACCTTTCCCGATATGCCGGTATTGCCAGTATATCGCAGGATAACTTTGTCTATTGTAACATGGGAAAGCCAAAAAGACAATGAGGAAGGCACTTGAGATTACAGCGGATTTTCGGTATACTGGGAGCAGACTCGGTAAAATTTGGAGGACAGATATGGATATTATTGCAAAAATTTCTGAGGAACTGGGGATTAAGCGCCATCAGACAGAGGCGGCAGTCAAGCTGATCGATGAAGGCAATACCATTCCTTTTATTGCGCGTTACCGGAAGGAGGCGACCGGCGCATTAAACGATGAGGTGCTTCGTAACCTGTCGGAGCGCCTTACCTATTTAAGAGGACTGGAGGAGCGCAAGGAGACGGTGCTCGCCAGCATTGAGGAGCAGGGGAAGCTGACGGACGAACTGAAAGCGCAGATCCTTTCGGCGGAGACGATGGTTCTGCTGGAGGATTTATACCGCCCGTACAAGCCGAAGCGCAGAACGCGCGCCACGATCGCCAAGGAAAAGGGACTGGAACCGCTTGCCGGTGTGATTACACTGCAGATGATAAAAACGCCGCTCATAGAAGAGGCGGCAAAATATGTGGATGCCGAAAAGGGAGTTACAACCGCCGAGGAGGCGATTGCGGGAGCGTCGGATATTATTGCGGAGTCCATCTCTGACGAGGCGGATTACCGTACGCACATCCGTGACCTCACGGTGAAAAAAGGCCGGATGACCTCTACTGCCAAAGACCCGGAGACGGAATCCGTCTATGAGATGTATTACGATTTTGACGAGCCGGTGGCAAAGCTTGCCGGACACCGGATTCTGGCGGTGAACCGCGGAGAAAAAGAAAAATTCCTCACCGTGAAGATCGAAGCGCCGCAGGAGGACATTCTGCGCTATCTGGAGAAAAAGGTGATTGTCCGGGACAACCCGCAGACGAATGAGGTGCTGCGCGATGTGGTGAGAGACGCCTATGACCGTCTGATTGCACCGGCGATCGAGCGCGAGATCAGGAGTAACCTGACCGAGCGTGCGGAGGACGGCGCCATCCGTGTATTCGGAAAGAACTTAGAGCAGCTGCTGATGCAGCCGCCGATTGCCGGACAGGTGGTGCTCGGATGGGACCCGGCGTTTCGGACAGGCTGTAAGCTTGCTGTGGTAGATCCGACCGGAAAAGTGCTTGATACGACGGTGATTTATCCGACGGCTCCGCAGAATAAAGTGGCGGAGGCAAAAGCGGTATTAAAGAAATTGATTGCCAAATATCACATTACCCTGATTTCCCTTGGAAACGGAACGGCATCGCGGGAATCCGAACAGATCATTGTGGACCTGTTAAAGGAACTTCCGGTAAAAGTACAGTACATTATTGTCAATGAGGCGGGCGCGTCAGTCTATTCTGCCAGCAAGCTTGCCACGGAGGAATTCCCGAATTTTGACGTGGGACAGCGAAGCGCAGCGTCCATGGCGCGCCGTCTGCAGGATCCGCTGGCGGAGCTTGTTAAAATCGATCCGAAGTCCATCGGTGTGGGACAGTATCAGCATGACATGAACCAGAAAAAGCTGGGCGAAGCACTTGGCGGCGTGGTCGAGGATTGCGTGAACAAAGTCGGCGTGGATTTGAATACTGCATCGGCATCGCTTCTGGAATACGTCTCCGGCATCAGCAAGACGCTGGCAAAAAATATTGTGGCATATCGGGAGGAAAACGGCAGATTCACATCCCGTGCCGGACTTTTGAAGGTGCCGAAGCTGGGACCGAAGGCGTATGAACAGTGCGCAGGATTCCTGCGGATCGGCGACGGAAAGAATCCGCTCGATGCGACCGGTGTGCACCCGGAGAGCTATGATGCCACGAAGAGGCTTCTGGAGCGGCTGGGTTATACGTTATCTGACGTAAAAGAGCGGAAGGTAGAGGGCATTTCCAAAAAGATCCATGACTACAAAAAACTCTCGGAAGAACTGGGTGTGGGAGAGATGACGCTGCAGGACATTGTCAAGGAGCTGGAGAAGCCGGCGAGAGACCCGAGAGAGGACATGCCAAAGCCGATTCTGCGCAGCGATGTGCTTGAGATCAAAGACCTGACGCCGGGGATGATTCTGAAAGGAACCGTGCGCAACGTCATTGATTTTGGCGCGTTTGTCGATATTGGTGTTCATCAGGACGGACTGGTGCATATTTCACAGATGAGCGACAAGTTTATCAAGCACCCGCTCGAAGTTGTCAGCGTCGGGGATATTGTGGAAGTGAAAGTATTAAGCGTTGATCCGAAAAAGCAGCGCATCCAGCTGACGATGAAGCTGAACGGATAGAGAAAAAGGGTTGACAGTATGCCCATATGGGCATACAATATAGAAGCAAAATAAATATAGGAATTCTTCGGGGCAGGGTGATATGAGTTCACAGAGATGGAAGCATAGATTCCCGACCGACGGTGATTCTGGCAGACGCCAGATCAGTCCGTGAGCTGCAGTTGCAGTTGAGCCGGTGTGAATCCGGGACCGACAGTATAGTCTGGATGAGAGAAGAGAAGCATGTTAGGAGGACCTGCGGCAGCAGGGTCTTAAGAATGCAGTTTAACGCCCCGGATGTAGAGATCATCCGGGGCTTTTTGTGTGGCGGGAATAAGCGCTGTTCCGCTGCCGGAATGCAATCCGTTGAAAGACGGCTGACACGCGAGAATACCTCGAATTCCTGCAGAGAAAAGGAGACGAGTCATTATGGACACAAACAGTACAATCACAGGTAGGACAACAACAAACAGTATTTCGAGCGTTCGCTACATGAGCGTCACGGCAATGCTTTCCGCAGTAGCATTTATTTTAATGTTCCTGGATTTTTCCGTTCCGTTTATGCCGGCTTTCATCAAGATGGATCTCTCAGAGCTCCCGGCACTGATCGGTGCATTTTCCATGGGACCGGTATGCGGCATTCTGATCTGTCTGATCAAGAATGTGCTTCATCTGTTTATTACAACAACCGGCGGCGTCGGTGAGCTTTCCAACTTCCTTCTGGGCGTAGCATTCGTACTTCCGGCAGGATTGATTTACCGCCACAAAAAGAGCCGCAGAAGCGCATTGATTGGATCCCTGCTCGGTGCGGT
>ENA-OWON01000381-OWON01000381.1-gut-metagenome-genome-assembly--contig:-NODE-381-length-17919-cov-5.145275_pt1 | contig 17919 bp, 14 predicted proteins | sample MGYA00248257_ERZ651798 | MGnify/ENA primary metagenome ERZ651798 (study PRJEB26908, sample SAMEA4031708) | gut metagenome | biome: gut; feature: normal infant; material: stool | place: China | collected 2015... | reverse complement strand
CTTGGAAAACAATTCTTCAGATAGCCATCAGCATTCTGACCGCTATCGCTACTACGCTCGGAGTAACGAGCTGCATGGGATAAAGAACAAAATCGACCGCTCACCTCAATATGAGGAGAGCGGTCGTTTTCGTTCTACCGAGAATTCCCGTCATGAAGGGTCAAAGTCATTAAGGGGCATTATCATTTTCAATCCCCCCAAAAGGGTCCGGTCATTAAGGTCACTGTCATTAAGGTCATTAAGGATTTTCAAAGAAAAGTTGTTGGGAAACGAGTAAAAAATCATCATTTTTTTGCTCATTTTCCTTTTTTTTATTATCTTTGCCTTAAAATTAATAATTGAACTTTCGCATGTGGTCAAGTACGGGCTGAAGGCTCAAAAGCTCCTAGTCCAGGGCGTATGGGACAAAACTTGCGAAACTTGAACAAATGAAAAAATATATAGATGGAAAAGAATATTATAAATATAGATGCACATGTCATAGATGATATCAGAACCATCATCACAAGGGCAAGAAACAAGGCGTATCAATCTATCAACGAAACCCTGATACGCTCAAACTGGGAAATCGGCAAACGTATTGTTGAAGAAGAGCAGCTTGGCAAGCAGCGTGCTGATTATGGAATACAGCTCATCAAGTCCATATCTCAGCAGTTGACGACTGAGTTCGGCTCCGGCTATGGTGTTCGTAACCTTGCCTATTTCAAGCAATTATACCAATATTTTCCTGATTGGGAGATTTTGCACGCGCGCGTGCAAAATCTTACTTGGACTCATCTAAAGAGTATTCTAAGAGTTACAGATGCAGAAGCTCGTCTATGGTATTTAAAGGAATCGTCAGAGCAAATGTGGAGCACAAGAACCCTCGACCGCAATGTTGCCTCACAATACTATTATCGACTCCTGCAAACCAGCAATGAGCACAAAGATGAGGTAGAGAACGAGATGAAAACCCTTACAAAAGGATACGCAGACTCACCTGCCATGTTCATCAAGTCGCCAATGGTGACAGAATTCTTGGGCTTATCCCGAGACATGAGCTTCTCGGAAAGCGAACTGGAGAGTGCAATCATCACCCATCTTCAGAAATTTCTGATGGAGATGGGCAAAGGCTATGCCTTCGTAGAGCGACAGCAGCACATCATCACCGATACCCAGGACTACTACATAGACCTGGTATTCTACAATTACCTGATGAAATGTTTTGTACTGATTGACCTGAAGACGACCAAGATCACCCATCAGGACGTAGGACAAATGGATATGTATGTAAGAATGTATGATGAACTGAAACGCACGGAAGGCGACAATCCGACCATCGGCATACTACTCTGTTCGGAAACCAGCCAGGATATCGCAAGATTTTCCATCTTGCACGACAGCAAGCAATTATTTGCTTCAAAATATCTTACATATCTTCCTACAGAACAGCAACTTAAGGAAGAAATAGAAAAGCAGAAAGAAATATTTAGATTACAACATATAAGATAAGCTAGTACCCCCAAATATCTCTGCTACAAGATAATAGATAACAAAATAAAGAACGAAGAATTTCATTGAAATAATCTGATGGAAACTGAAAGAATTTTACTTCGCTATTGGGAGGAATCTGATGCAGAGGCGCTCTTCAAGTACGCCTCCGACCCTGACGTAGGACCACGTGCTGGATGGCCGGCGCATAAGTCTGTTGAGGAGAGTCGGGAGATAATCCGGACATTCTTCCATAATGAAACGACATGGGCGATTGTGTTGAAAGAGACTGGCGAGGCTATCGGCTGCATCGGCTACTACACCCATGAAACCAGCAACATCCCTATCGGAGAAAACGACTGTGAGGTGGGCTACTGGGTAGGAAAGCCATTTTGGAACCAAGGAATCTGCACCGAAGCCTTGAAGCTGATGCTTGACTACTGCATCAACGAGAAGCATTTCGAAAACATCTGGGCAGACCATTTCACAGGCAATCCTGCATCAGGAAAAGTCATGGAGAAATGCGGTTTCTCTGACACCGGAATGCTGAACAGATGCAGCCAGCTTGTGGGTGGCGACAAGGAAATGGTCAAGGTGTTCAAGTACAACGGATAAAGGAGAAAATAGAATGATGAAACTCAATAACACCAAAAGTGAGTGGTTTATGTAAAAAGTTACGGAGAATATAAATTATCTCCGTAACTTTTTACATTTTCGGCTGATTTACCGCTTCAGCGCTATGTTATAATTATAATATTTGCTGTTGCCCGTAATATCCTCCAGCACCTGGATGAAAGGAGGAAACTTCACACTCTCGTTGGCAGAAATGCCGCGGGTTTCAAGAATCATCAGGTCGGAAACCGGCTCAAGAAACTCGTCGAGCTCAAAATACTGGCCCTTCCAGATAAAACTCTTGCGATGCTTATGAATGCGCTGGCGGTAAGGGTCAGCCTGCTGAAGCATACTCTCGTAAAGATTGGCATTAATCTGTCGCTCGGTCTCAATCTGCTCACTGTCTGAAATACGCTTCTTGGTGGTGTGAACATACACATACTTGCCTCCCTCAAAACCGCGACGGCGAAGACGAATCTCGCTGCCCGGCTCACCCGTAAGATAAGTCTGAACAATATCGCTGTCTATCGCATTAGGAACCTCGCCCGTCAGCTTCACGATATATTTTCGCTCCTCCTCTATCGGCTGCGGAATGGCAAGCACATTGCTTATCTCCTTGAGCACACGGTTCAGCTTGTTGTTGAAATCTTCGTGGTTATTGATTACCCTGAGATGAGGATGACCCTTCCATGCAGAAACAATCTTCTTGTCCAACTCTCGCGCTATCTTCAGTCCTTCTTCATCGGCCTTCTCCAGGCGCTGCGCATTGTTGGCTGTAGTATAAAACTGCTCGGCACCATCAGCAGCACTCACCAGATGCAGCACAGCATCATAGCGGTCGCGAAGCTGGGCATCTGTATAACCCTCTTCAGAGATGATGCGGTGCCAGAAATCGGGAGTGAGATAGGTAGAAATATCCATCGTACCACGATCGCAGACGATGATGACCGGCTGCTGCAAGGTTTCAGCCATGCGCTCGAAACTGTCTTCCAGGTTGATCTGAGTCTGGAAAGTAGCCTTCTCGCCCTCGAAGAAAAAATCCTTGTTGGAGGTGAGATAATTCATGCCCGCCTGGGTGAACATGGTAGGAACCTCGGGAATGGTAAAGACCTTATAGCCGAGACTGGAGAAATGTTCAATCACCTTAACCATAGCGGTAGTCTTGCCCGCACAAGGTCCGCCCGTCAGTACAATCTTCTTAATCTGAATCATATATCAAGTAAATATTTTTCGTTTTTTCTAATTGATGTTCTTTCCGGAGCATCTTATTTTCGGGTGCAAAGATAACAATAATTCTTCAAACGAAAGCAATAATTTATGCAAGAAAAGAAAAATATTGTATTTTTATTTTGATTTCTCATTGTTTTGATGTACCTTTGCAAAGAAAATGGCTCATTTCTAGCCATCGGAAACAAAAATATAACTATAAGATAAAAAATGGAAAAGATAAAGACATTAATTATAGGTAGCGGTCCTGCAGGATATACGGCTGCCATTTATGCCGGCAGAGCCAACCTGCAGCCAGTACTCTATTCAGGTATGCAACCGGGCGGACAGCTCACCATCACCACAGAGGTAGAAAACTTTCCGGGCTATCCTAACGGCGTAGACGGAACGCAGATGATGATGGACATGAAGGAACAGGCAGCCCGATTCGGAGCCGAAATGAGAGACGGAAGCATCGTGAAGGCAGATTTCAGCTCACGCCCATTTCATCTTACAGATGAGCGCGACAACGAGATTGAGGCAGAAACCGTAATCATCGCCACAGGTGCATCTGCAAAATATCTGGGTCTTGCCGATGAAGAGAAATATCGCGGACAGGGCGTTTCAGCCTGCGCTACCTGTGACGGATTCTTCTACCGCAAGCGCACCGTAGCCGTAGTGGGCGGTGGCGATACTGCCTGCGAAGAGGCTATGTATCTATCCGGACTTGCCAAGAAGGTTTACATGATTGTACGCAAGCCTTATCTCCGTGCTTCAGAAATCATGCAGCAGCGTGTTAAGAACAAGGAGAACATCGAGATTCTGTTCGAAACCAATACGCTGGGGCTCTTCGGCGAGAATGGTGTAGAAGGTGCTCATCTCGTGCGCCACAAGGGCGAAGCCAACGAAGAGAAGTTTGACATCAGCATCGACGGATTCTTCCTGGCTATCGGACATAAGCCTAACACCGACCTCTTCAAGGGGCAGATAGATCTCGACGAGCAGGGCTTCATCAAAGTAGTGCCAGGTACTGCCACCACCAACATTCCGGGTGTTTTCGCAGCAGGCGATGTGGCCGACCCAATCTACCGCCAGGGTGTTGTTGCCGCAGGCTCGGGAGCCAAGGCTGCCATCGAGGCCGACAGATTCCTGCAGCAACAATAAAAACTATAGTATAAAATCCTATAAAGCGGGGTTAATATAGTTAAAAAATAACAGCAATATTTTGTCAGATGCAAAAAATGTATTACTTTTGCATCTGATAAAATAAAAAGGAAGATTGGCAGAGTGACCGAATGCGCTGGACTCGAAATCCGGTATACCCTCTTCCGGGTATCGGGGGTTTGAATCCCTCATCTTCCGCTAAGTTCCGCAATCAGGAACCGTCATTTTATAGTTTCATAAAAACAACTCGACATGAAAAAAATCATCATCCCCATATTTATGCTCCTCCCGCTGATGACTGCACAGGCCCAAACCGTGCTGACTGAAGAGCAGCAGCAGCTGGAACAGGCACAGAAACAGTTGGAAGCTGCCAAGAAGGCATTGGAAGTGGCTAAGATAAAAGCACAGGCTGCCAAACTGAAGGCTCAGGCCGACAGCATCAACGCTGCAAGCGCCAAGGCTGAAGCTGAAGCAAAAAAGGCTGAAGCAAAAAAGGCTGAAGCAAAGAAGGCCCATGCTACTGAGCCAGAACCGGTTGTTGTAAAGGAGCCAACTACATCAACCACGGGATGGGCGATTCCTGTTGCCGTAGCCGCTAAGCCAAAGGAGGCTGCCAAGCCTGCCAACAAGCTGGCAAATGGCACAACAGCCAAAGTGGACATGAAATATCTGGCAGGCGCCATCACATATAATGATGAAAACAAGATAGAATTCACTCTCGATACAGATGCTAACGGGAAAACTGCCAAGCAGATTTACGACATTGTATTAAAATACATGAGTGAACTGACACAGAACGAGCAGAACATAGCAAGCCGGGTAGCACTGGTAAACGATGCTGAACACGTCATCGCCAACACGATGGACGAATGGCTCGTCTTCAGCCAGTCATTCATCTCGCTCGACCGCACGGAATTCAAATACCAGCTGATAGCCAGGATTTCAGACAATCATCTGAATCTCTCGCTCGGCCGCATCATCTACAACTACGAGGAAGGAAGAAGCACCGGTTTCAAGGAACCTGCAGAAGAGGTAATCAGTGACAAGATTGCGCTCAACAAGAAGAAGAACGACCTGGCTAAGATCTTCGGAAAGTTCCGCAGATGCACCATCGACCGCAAAGACCAGATATTCGCAGAGTTAGCTGCATTAGTAAAACAATAAGTTGAAGAAAAATGGATAATCAGAATACAGACAACAAGATACAACAGAACGAGGCACAGCAGCCTGCAAACGCTACAGCCCAGCCTACAGCTGAGCAGGGCGCAGAACAGACAGAGCAGAAGCAGCCTACCAGCTACGCCGTAAGACCTCAGCACCGCCGGCTCCGCCCATTGGCCTACAGCGACCAGAACAACATGCTGAAGGTGCGCAACTATCTCAACATCGCCTTCATGCTGCTCGCCATCGTGGGGGTAATACTCTGGACCCAGCTGGAAGAAAGCCGCAATATCGCCTACATCGTACTCATCGTGGGTGTAGTGCTCAAGATTGCCGAAGTATGTATCCGACTATTTAAGAAATAATGAAGAAGAAGAAAATTATATTCTCATCACTCCTATTTTGTGCTGCAACCCTCCCGGTTGCGGCACAAAACGATTTTAACTATAACGAAGATTCGCAGTTCCGTCCTCAAACCAACCGCAAGGTGAACACCGATTCACTGGGTTCAGACAAGGAGATTCCGAAAGGCATCAGAGTATGGACCGTAGACGAACGCTTCGGCGACACAAAGGCTGCGGTAGTAGACACCTTGCAGCACATGTACATGAACACAACCTTCACGGAAGGACTGAGAGGCGAATACAATACCCTCGGAAACATGGGTACTGCCCGACTGAACCGAATCTTCATCGACCGCCGCAATACGCAGGGCAACTTCATCTTTACAGAGCCCTACGATTATATCGTAAATCCGGTAAGCGACTTCCACTTCACCAACACCTACTCACCTATCACCAACATAACGCTGAACAGCTGCGGCGACAAGGTGACGGGAGAAGACGACTTCAAGGCCATGTTTGCAGTAAATGCCAACAAAAGGCTAGTCGCCGGTTTCAGATTCGACTACAAGTATGGCAGAGGATATTATAACGCCCAGAGTACCAGCCACTTTAAATACACCATGTGGGCATCTTACCTGGGCGACCGCTATCAGGCACACTTCCTCTTCAGTACCAATCATGAGAAGATGACCGAGAACGGCGGTATTACCAACGATGATTACATCAAACATCCGGAAATCTACACCGAATCGTTTGCCACCAATGAAATTCCTACCGTTCTGGAACAGAACTGGAACCGACTGGACAACCAGCACATCTTCTTTACCCACCGCTACAACGTAGGTTTCAGCCGAAAGGTAAAGATGACCGAAGAAGAAATCAAGGCAAAGAAATTTGCCATGGCTTCGAAAAAGGAAAATGCTGAAGAGAATGCGAAGGAAGAAGCCAGAAAGAAAGCCAAGGAACAAGGCAAGAAATTTGATGAGAAAGCCTACGACAAACAGCAGGGAGCTAAATTCAGCGGCCGTCCTGACGGAGCCAAGATTGCAGGCGATGAACCGGCTAAAGACTCAGCCGCAAAGGACATCAGGAACGACAGTACCCGAATCGCAGTAAACGGAAAAGCTGCTGCCGACAGTCTGCTGGCCATCCAGAAGAAAAATGCCGAAGACTCGCTTTTCTACAAGAGCGAATATGTTCCGGTTACGAGTTTCATCCATACGGTAAAGTTTGACAACTATCGCCGTATTTACGAAGCTTATCAGACCCCTGCCGACTATTATCTGAATGAATATTACGATGCAGGCAGACTGACCGGCGACTCCATCTACGACCAGACCAAGCACTGGCACATGAAGAATACCTTCGCCATTGCCATGCTTGAAGGTTTCAATAAATGGGCAAAGGCAGGCTTGAAGGCTTTCGCCAGCTACGACCTCCGTCACTATGAACTGCCAACCATGGAAGGCGGTTTCGAAAAATACAACGAGCATGTGCTGAGCGTAGGCGGACAGCTGAGCAAGCAGGAAGGCAAGACACTCCACTACAATGCCGTAGCAGAAATAGGACTGACGGGTGTTGACGCAGGAACCCTTGCCATAGATGGTAATGTAGACGTGAACATCCCATTCCTGGGCGACACGCTTCAGGTAAGAGGCGATGCTTTCTTCCATAGAGAAACCCCATCGTTCTATTACCGCAACTATCACGCCCGCCATCTGTGGTGGGAGAATGATCTCGACAAGACCATCCATACCCGCATCATGGGTACGCTCTCCTTCCCTAAGACACGCACCAAGCTGAGAGTGGCTGTAGATGAAATCAAGAACTACACCTACTTCTCGCAAAGCTATGACATTACAGAAAAAGGTTTGCGAACAGGAGTCATGGTTACACCGATGCAGGAAAGCGGAGGAATCAACCTGCTGACAGCACAACTGGAGCAGAACTTCAGACTAGGCATTCTGAACTGGGAAAACCAGTTTACCTACCAGCACTCAAGCAAGGAGAGTGTTCTGCCAGTACCAGCCTTCAATGCCTACACCAACCTCTACATCAAGTTCAAGGTAGTAAAGGTGCTGAACGTAGACCTGGGTGCTGACATGCGCTACTTTACAAGCTATGAAGCTCCCGACTATTCACCTTATATGGGACAGTATACGGTACAGGGCAACGGCGAGAACAACGTAAAGATAGGCAACTATCCTATCGTCAATGTTTACGCCAACGTTCACATCAAGCACACCCGTTTCTTCGTAATGATGAGCCACATCAATGCAGGACAGGGCGACAAGAACTACTTCTTCGCGCCTCATTATCCGATGAACGAGCGAGTGTTCCGTATTGGAGTAAGTTGGAACTTCTTCAATTAATCTTCCTGATTCCTTTAGGGATTTCAGGAGATTCAATTTTAATCTTTTTAGAATATGATAGAAACAAATTCTATAAAAGCATGGTATCTAGCCGCTCGCCCGAAGACTCTGACGGCGGCGGCTGTTCCTGTTTTATTGGGTATTGCGCTGGCTTATAAAGACGCTCAGCAGATACAGACATTGCCAGCCCTACTCTGCCTGCTCTTTGCATGGGTGATGCAGATAGACAGCAATCTGGTGAATGATTATTTCGACTTCAAACATGGTAATGACGACGAAACCCGGCTGGGACCGAAACGTGCCTGCGCTGAAGGCTGGATTACATTGGGAGCCATGAAATGGGGAATCATCCTCACTACTCTTCTGGGCTGCGCCATAGGGCTTCCGCTGGTTCTTTTCGGTGGTTGGGAAATGGTCATTGTAGGCATCTGTTGCGTAGTCTTCTGTTTCCTCTATACTACCTGTCTCAGCTATCTGGGCATGGGCGATCTTCTGGTACTGCTCTTCTTCGGCATTGTACCCGTATGCTGCACATACTATCTCGTAATGCCCGAAACCATGCAGGGAGTAAGCATGGAAGCGGTTCTCGTATCTGTAGCCTGCGGACTGGTAGTTGATACGCTGCTTATTCTGAACAATTATCGTGATCATGACAACGACCTGAGAGCCGGCAAGAAGACCCTTGTGGTTCACATAGGAAAGAAGAATGCCGAGCGGTTATACTGCGCATTGGGCAATCTGGGCATCCTTACCATAATAGGTGTAACCATCTGCGAAGTATTTCAGCATGAAGCCAGCAGCATGTTCCTGCCGTTTGCAGCACTCTATATCATTCTGCACAACAGAACCTATATGGAGATGAAAAAGATAGGCGAAGGCAGAGAACTGAACAGAATTCTGGGCAAAACAGCTCTGAACATCTTCTGTTTCGGCATTGTATCATCCCTGATCATCATCGGAATGGCGAATTGAACAATAATAAACTAATAATAATGTACGCGCGTACCTTATTATATAAATAAAGTGGAGGAATATCTATGAAGCAACAGGTAAATCTCGAAATCATGGACTTTGTGGAGAAACAGATTCTCCCCAAATATAATGCTTTTGGCGAAAGTCATGGACTCAGACATGTTACCCGAGTCATCAGAAACTCTCTGAAACTGGTTCCGGTAACCGGAGCCGACATCGATATGGTTTATGTGATAGCTGCTTACCACGACCTGGGGATGAGCGGTCCGCGTGCCATTCATCACATCACCAGCGGTAAGATTCTGCAGGCAGATGCAAGACTGAAGCGCTGGTTCAATAAAGAGCAGATTAAAATCATGAAAGAAGCCGTTGAGGACCATCGGGCTTCATCCAGCCGTCAGCCTCGCAGCATCTATGGCAAGATTGTGGCAGAAGCCGATCGCGACATTGACGTTCACGAGATATTTCTGCGCGCCATACAGTATGGCAAAGAAAACAATCCAGCTGATGACAAGGAGCAGCAATGGGAGAGGTTCAGCCAGCACATGGACGAGAAATATTCAAGAAACGGATACATCAGGTTATGGATTCCCAACTCCCCTAACGAGAAAGCGCTAAACGAACTGCGCAATATTATAGAGGACAAAACAGAGTTGAGAAAATATTTCGAAAAAATATTCGAAGAAAACAGCTAAAACATTTGGTAGTTTCAAAATATTGCATTATCTTTGCATTATCAAATAATGACTAAGATGATTGCACCATAGCATCGTGATGATGCCGGGGTGCCAGAAGGAATAAGGGTCGTTTCGGTTCGATCGGGATACTCATCAAATTACACTATTGAAACCGAGAGGACATACTCTTGCTCATGGCGGGCCACATAAACTGCAGCAGGCAGGTAAGCTGAAAAGCCGGTGGATTACAAAGGCGGAGGACTCTCAAATGTTTATACATTCGGAGTTTCATCACATCATCGAGCGGCCCTTTCTTTTACAAGAGGCGGATTTCTGAGAAAGAAATCCGCCTCTGCTCGTTTTAGGAATGAAAGCACTCATCATACTGAAAGAAAACAACCCCTGATAATGTGAGAGTTACAAAGAAAATGCATTTTTATCGAAAAAAAGTTGCAAAAAGATTTGGTAGAATCAGAAAAAAGTAGTACCTTTGCACTCGCATTTAAGAACGATGCTTGGTTGATTCGGTTAAGAATCCGACTGGAAGGTTGGGTGAGTGGCTGAAACCAGCAGTTTGCTAAACTGCCGTGCGGGTTACCGTACCGGGGGTTCGAATCCCCCACCTTCCGCAAGCTATCGTACGAAAAATGTACCGTTGGTCGATTCATCTAATGGTTAGGATACAAGATTCTCAATCTTGGCATAGGGGTTCGATTCCCCTATCGACTACAAAAGTGTTTTCATGTATTAATTTAGATTGTTTAAGCTTGCATTTAGTTCTTTATCAAAAGGCTACTGCAAGTTATTTTTTTATATATACGTACGAAGCCATATGAAACAATTATACACTATCATCTCCCTTCTCTTTCTGTTTACCTATCCTGCCTGGGCACAGCAGCACGAGATATTCAACCAGCGCATCAGAACCCTACAGGTTGTAGGCGGAACCAACTGGCTATCGCTCCCAGTTTCGTCACTGGGCGGCGAACCTATCCATATCGATTTTGACGACATGACACACGATTATCATCGGTACAGCTACAAGATTGAACATTGTGATGCAAACTGGAACATATCTGCTTCGCTCTTTGAAAGCGACTATATGAGAGGCTTCAACGACAACCAGATTATTGAAGATGCAGAGCAATCCATCAACACCAATCATCCTTACACTCATTATCATCTGGCAATTCCCAATGCCGACTGCCAACTTACCATGAGCGGCAACTACAGACTGACGGTTTATGACGACAATGCTGAAAACGAGGAAGAAGGCAAAATGTTTACAGCCTGCTGGATGATTACAGAGCCTCAGCCATTGGTTAAACTGAAGTTAGAAGCTACTTCAACAACAGATATAGACATCCAGAAAACCCACCAGCAACTGAAAATGGAACTGGATCACAGCCAGCTGAGAATCACTCATCCCAACCAGCTGAACATCGTAGTGCTTCAGAACGGAAGATGGGACAATGCTGTCATTAATCCTAAACCCGACTACCTGAGTGCGGGCAAAATGAGTTGGCAGCATGTAAGAGCTCTGATTTTCGATGCGGGCAATGAATACAGAAAGTTTGAGTTTCTGGACACCGACCATCCAACCATGGGAATAGACGCTATAGATTGGGATGGAAGCGACTATCAGGTAAAGGTTATGACCGACAGCCCTCGCCCCAATTACGTTTACGATGAAGTTGCCAAAGGTTCGTTTTATATCCGCAACAGCGACAACGTAGAAAACAACAACACGTGCGAATATGCACAGATTCACTTTACCCTGAAAGCTCCAAAACTGCCAGGCGATGTTTATCTGAACGCAGATTGGACCTACGGCCGTTTCCTCCCCGAATATAGGATGGAATATGATGAAATGACGAAAACCTATCACGCACGTCTCTTCATGAAGCAAGGTTATTACAGTTATCAGTATCTCATGAAGATGGAGGACGGAAGCATCAGGCTGCTCCCATCAGAAGGAAATTTCTACCAGACCCAGAACAAATACAATGTACTGGTTTACTATCGGGCTCAGAGCGACCGCACCGACCGGCTTGTAGGATATGGAGAATTAAAATAAAGGAAGGAGATAAATGAGATTAAAAAGAAAAGGAGTTCTAGCATTTCAGAATGCCGGAACTCCTTTTCTATTTAATCCTAAAAGTGGAATTTCAGATCAACACCACATTGGAAAGGATTGCCACGCTGGGCAAAATACAGTTTCTTTCCTGTTGCTGCATTATCAACAGCAAAGGTATTGTAATTAGTATCTGTGAGGTTCCTACCCCAAATACTGATGCTCATCTTGCTGAAATCAATATCACAATGCGCACCCATCACGAAATACATCTTCTGGCTGTAGGTATTGGCATTATCCCAATAAGTCTTACCCTGCGCATTCATGTTCAATCCGAAGGTAAACTGTCCCAAATGATAGTCAGCCATGGCTGCTATCGTATGCTGAGGAACATAAGGAACCTTCTTGTCCTTATAATTCACAGCCTTATCACCCTCGCCATCAGTATATTCATCAAATACGGCGCGTGTAAAACCATAGTTTACACCCCAATCAAAAGCACCGTCGAAAGCCTGACCCTTGAGCGCGGCTTCAATACCACAACTGTGACTCTTACCTGCATTAACCATCATTCGGCCAAAGCCATAGGTTCCTGCCATCACAGAGAGTTGCTGATTGCGAACCTGCATATAGAAAGCACTCAAATCGAAATGAAGACGATGATCAAAAAGATTGAGATGCGTTCCTACCTCATAATTCCATGAGGTTTCCGGCTTAAAGGCAATAGTCTGGTTCACTCTATCATAATCTTCATCGGTATGAGGAACGTCATAATTGCCTCGCATCGCATCCTGACGGTGAGCATTCAGTTCGGTCTGCAAGATGTCACTGAACATCTGGATATTATAACCGCCTGCACGATAGCCCTTGCTCACCGTGGCATAAACATTGCTACCCTGCTCATCAAGCTGGTAACTTAAGCCAAATTTTGGCAGGAGCTGGTTGTAATCATCACCCGTTTTGCGGTCGAGCATTGAGCGCAGAGTATAAGTAGCCTCCTTGCCCATCACATTAGCTGTCATCGCCATATAAGCATAAGTATCGTAATGAATACTTGTATGCATGAAATCGTAACGCAAGCCAAGCGTTGCTTTCAGACGGGAAGAAAGATCAAACGTACTCTCGTGATAGAGGCCCAAATTGCTCTGAGGAGTATGAAACAAACCCGGAGCTCCCATATCTACATTGACAGAAACCCCATTAGCCATTGCCGGAGGCATTGCATGCTGCATCTGAGTCTGGATAACCTTACTGATAGGCTTCGTCAATGCTGAACCGAATTTTACAGGACCATTTGTCTTCAACCACACATGGGAGAAGAATGCACCCTGGGTAAGATGCCAGAAACCGAAGAAAGGCTGACGACTCTTAAATGTGAACTCCTGAGTGATAGAATTCTGCAACTGATCTTGCTGCAAGCTCAAATAATCTTCAGGAAGATAATCCTGATCCATCTTCATATTGTCATCCAGGAACTGATAGCTGGTAGTAGAGGCAAAATCCCATTTCGCTCCTTCATGACGAAGATTGACACCCGAAAGCAGCATGTTGCGGTGATAAAGCCCAGGGAATGTTGTATTTGGCAATGCTGCCTTGCCACTGTTTAAATCCAACTGACCATAAGGAAATGCATGCTGATAAACAAATTGGTAATTGGCCAGCAAATCCATGCTCCATCCTCTATCAAAACGGAACTTAAGATTAAACTTACCGCCAGCCTCATCATAATTGTCTGCATAATCGCTGGTTCCTGCACGATGGAAGAATCCCTTCTGTCCATCATAAAAAGCAGCTACCCCTAATGCGATACGAGGTGAAAGTTTCATATAATGAGCCGCTTCTACATTACGATAGAAATGAGAGCCCAATCCCAGATTAACGTAGGTGCCCTTGCTATCATAAGCATCGCGGGAATAGATGCGCACCAAACCACCTTCAGAATTCTGACCATAGAGTGTTCCCTGTGGACCACGGAGAATATCTATACGGCTGGTCTGATAATGGTGAAGATTGAAAGCAGCCTTGCTCAACACTGGAATTCCGTCAAGATAAATTCCTACAGCCGGACTGTTGATACGGCTTCCAATACCGCGCACATACATGGCGTTGGTAAAACGCGAGCCATAGTTGGGCATTACGAAGTTAGGAACATAGCAGGAAAGTTCACGCAAATCGCGAGACCCCAATCGCTGCATCTGATAAGAACCAAAGGAAGTGCTGCTGAGAGTCTGTTGACGAAGACGGAAATTCTCTTTAGGCTGCGAAACAACCACAACTTCATCAATATCAAAAACTCGGCTGCTATCAGCCAGCAAACCGTTAGCGTCTGCTAACTTTTCACTCGTACCCAATGACAGGTCAGAGCAAGTAGCCCTTTCGTTATCCGCAGCACTAGCCTGCAACGCTACTGCTGCCAAACCAATGCATACGCTCTTTTTACTATAAAATACTATTCTTTTCATAACGGGTGCAAAGGTACATATTTTTTCCTGCACCCCCTATCCTTATTTATGAGGAAACAGATAAGCCCGTATGGCAAACCATATATAGGCTACGAGCAGTAAATAACCTATATAATATAAGGTAGTGACACTGAAAATGATGTAATCAATGGCGCAAACACCCACTAAACCACCCAGATACAGAACTGCATCGCCTGCCGGCAAACGGTGTTTCACCTCATCAACACAAGCCAGTCCTACTATCAATATCGCCCAGACGGTAGCCAGGAAGAAGCCCAATATTGGCGGTACGGCAAAAGGATTGAGCGTAGGATGAAAATAGAAATGACGCCATACTTCTGGCAAAAACAACTGAATGGTTGCATAGAAGGTTGCTGATATCGAAACAATAAGCACCAAGGCTGTAGGATATGGTGAATCAATATCATTAAAATGAACCAGTTTACCATTACTATGGAAAATCTTACGAACTGTATAGGCTACGGCTATGATGATAATGATAACCAGGAAGATGAGCAAGTGAGTATTGCTGAAGGTCATGATGAACTCTGAAATAGGATCATCGGGCACAACCTTCGGCAGCAGACGGGACTCACGGGTCCAACCAAACTGATTATCTTCAGTAGCCAACTGCACCCAAACAGAATCTATAGAATCCTGAGGAACCATACGGATATCCGTAACCACCAGCAGGCGGTTCTTTCGGACGGCGAAGGAGTCGATAGGCAAATTGCTCAAAAACTCTTCAGGCTGTTGCGCTATCAATTCCAGGGAATCCTTGAATACCAGAAAATTGAATTTGTTGGTATAATGATGGGTGGTAGAAAACGAAATGGAATCGAGTTGTTTATTGCTGTACTCTACCATAGCAGCATGCATCTGGTGATGAGCACGGCGATGATAACAACTGCTGAACATCAAGAGGATGCCCAGCATACAAAGAATCTGTATCGTCCATTTCTTTTTCATTTATTTCTCACTATATAAGTTCATCTGACATTCGTTGCACGCAAACTCCAGACGGAAGCGGCGACCGTCACCCAACTGCAGGAAGAGAGGCTCTCTCCAAGATGGTTTCTTGCCTCCACGCTTCACACAGTAGCCCAACGAATAGCGGATACAATGGCGGCACTGCATGAGGAGCGATTCTCCCTTTTCATTGGTATACTTAGGCTGCATACTTCGGTTTGCCTTGTCTTTTTCTATATTCTCATCATATTCTTCCTGGGTCTTAGCATCCCATGCAGAAGGAATATTCTTACCCAACTCAAATGCCGGAACTACTGGCGACAGACCATGAATCTGATAAAAATCTCTTGCATCATAGTTAGCTATATTATAGAGATATCCCCATTTTCCGTATTCCGGCTGCCAAGTAAATTCCTCTTTCGTAAGTCGGTGCTCACCGGGCTGACTGAATCCAAAACCATTGTTGAACAAGGTTCTATCCCATCCACCCCACAACGACTTATCAAGCTGTTTCTGATTTGCCTTGGTAAGTTCATCTATCAATTCACGCCGGATAGCAGTGAGAATACTGTTCGGAACGAAGTATGTCTCCATTCCCTTCAGAAGTTCTACCTGGTAAGCTTCGTAAATCGTATCGCCCAGTTTGCTCATCTGAGCCTTTATATTTTCGCCCTGCGGGCGTTTCGCCTTTTCGAGTTTCAACTCTTTAAACACCTCAGCCACCTGATAAATCAAGCCTCCATCAGCCTCTATCGTCTTCATGATGTTGACAACAGCCTTTACCCCCTGCGGCTCTTCCCTGAACTCATTGCCCATCACAGGCTCCATTGCTATGACAATATAGATTTTACGTTCAGCAGACTTACGGGCCAGCAAATTCTCGAAAGCACGATCGTTATTACGATAAAGAGCCATGCCCGGACGCAAATGTTCAGGCATTCCAAACGGATAGAGGCGATTGCCCTCTACTCTGTTCACACGAAAGCCTTCCAACTCACGGTCATCATTGATAAAACACAGTCCATCGCCATTTTTAAAGCTGGCTACTGTGGCAACGTTGAAAGAAATATTGCCACGTATTTCTTTAACCTTGCCCACAAACTCGCCGATAGCTTTCGGAGTATCGAAAGAAGCGATATCCGGCTGTCGCCCATTCAGGAAATAATGGGTAAAGCCACGATTGAAAGTCTTCTTCAGATTAGGTGTAAAATTATATTGAACATGTCCCACCGATGCACGGCGATACTTACGCGGTTCAGCTTTTACGATTGCATCGAGTTGTCTGCTATAGGCAGCCACCACATTCTTGACGTAGTTGATATCTTTTAATCTTCCTTCTATCTTGAACGAAGTAGCTCCAGCATCAGCAAGATCCTTGAGATGATCAAGCTGACAAAGATCCTTGAGCGACAACAGATAACGCTGATGTTCTATCTCCTGTCCATTGGAATCAAGCAAATCAAACTTCATACGACAGAACTGTGCACATTCTCCACGATTGGCAGAGCGCCCGAAACACTTCTCGGAAGCATAACATACACCCGAATAGCTTACGCAGAGCGCTCCATGTACAAAGACCTCTATTTCTCTATCCGGAATCGCCTGATGGATCGCCTTGATTTCATCGAGCGAAAGCTCACGAGCCAGAACAACACGTTTGAAACCTAACGTGGTAAGCCAATACGCCTTTTCAGGAGTTCTTACATCACACTGGGTACTGGAATGCAATTCTCTACTCCACAAATTCTGCGCCCTCACCTCAGTAAGCACACCCATATCCTGCAGCAAAAGTGCATCAACACCAATCTCATCAAGTTGCTGGATCATCTTAAGCGTATCCAACATCTCATCCTGATAGATGATAGTATTCACTGTAACATGAACCTTTGCTCCAAACTGATGAGCATAATCACACAACTGTCTGATATCTTCCAGCGAATTGCCTGCTGCTGCTCGTGCACCAAAACGAGGTGCACCAATATATACGGCATCTGCACCATGATCTATGGCTGCAATACCACATTCCAAGTTCTTGGCAGGCGCCAATAATTCTAATGTTTGCATAAGAAATCTATCTCGAAATCATCCGACTCCTTCAAATTAACTGATTTCGTCAATATTGTAAGGAGTCTCCTGATAAACATAATAGTTGATCCAATTACTATAAAAGAGGTTGGCATGAGCACGCCATGTCACCAAAGGTTCTTCGTTCGGATCGTCATGATAATAATAATTTTTTGGTAGTTCTACATCATCACGCTTGCCCATATCACGCTTATATTCCTTATCCAGCGTGTTTGGCGCATACTCAAGATGACCCGTCACAAAGAATTCGCGGCCGTTTCTGGCCATCACAATGCTGACACCGCTTTCAGGCGATTCGGCAATGATGTCAAGTCCTGGCTCTTTTTCAATATCCTCACGTCTTACCTCCGT
>ENA-OWON01000380-OWON01000380.1-gut-metagenome-genome-assembly--contig:-NODE-380-length-17966-cov-3.619990_pt1 | contig 17966 bp, 15 predicted proteins | sample MGYA00248257_ERZ651798 | MGnify/ENA primary metagenome ERZ651798 (study PRJEB26908, sample SAMEA4031708) | gut metagenome | biome: gut; feature: normal infant; material: stool | place: China | collected 2015... | reverse complement strand
GTACAGGACTCGAACCTGTGACCTCCTGCACGTCAAGCAGATGCTCTACCAGCTGAGCTAACCGTCCATATTCTGTTTTGCTGTAGTCAGCTCAATTATGATAGCATAGGATGGAATAAAAATCAAGCCTTTTTGCAAAAATCTTCAAAAAATCCTTCCGGGGCTGGCCGGGACGCCTCTGCCGGAGGGGCGGGAAAGCGGGCGAAGGCTGGGAGTTAAAAGGTTATCGTTGCCCCTTTTTTATAGGTGTGCTATAATAAGATGATTACAATAGGAAAGGTATCGCAGAATGAGAGTATTGGGCATCGACCCGGGCTACGCCATCGTGGGATGGGGCGTGGTGGATTACGCGGGAAACCGCTTTGCGCCGGTGGATTTTGGCGCGGTGTGTACCGACGCCGGCGTGCCGTTCGAGCGGCGGCTGGACGAGGTGTATGCGGGCGTCAAAGAGGTCATCGAGCGGACGCAGCCGGAGGTGCTGGCCATCGAAAAGCTGTTCTACCAGCACAACCAGACCACCGTCATCGGCGTGGCCGAGGCGCGCGGCGTCATCCTGCTGGCGGCGGCGCAGGCGGGCCTGCCCATCTACGAGTACACCCCGATGCAGGTCAAGCAGGCCGTCACCGGCTACGGCAAAGCCGTGAAAAAGCAGGTGCAGGAGATGACCCGCATCCTGCTGCATCTGCCCGCCATCCCGAAGCCCGACGACACCGCCGACGCGCTGGCGATGGCCATCACCTTCTGCCACACCAACGGCAGCCAGCTCAACCGCTTTGTACGGCGTGTGCCGGGCCCTATCTGAGCTACCCTTGACAGCAGGGCGCTACAGTTTCCGAAACAACAAAACTTTCTCGTATCCGATAGACCTGCCCGGCACGCCAGTGGCTCTCCCACAGGGAGAGCTGGCAATGCCGGCAGGCATTGACTGAGAGGGCTATTATGATATACAGCTTAACCGGAAAGATCATCAAAAAGACCCTGAACGCTGTGGTCATCTGCTGCGGCGGCGTGGGGTACTACGCCCAGTGTCCGGCCAGCGTGGCCGGTGCGCTGCCCGGCGTGGGGAACGAAGCAACCATCTACACGGTGATGAACGTCACCGAGAACGACGTCAGCCTCTACGGCTTTGCCAGCGAGGAGCAGCAGGCCTGTTTCGAGCTGCTCACCTCGGTGTCGGGCGTGGGCGCGAAGGTGGGCCTTGCCATCCTGAGCGTCATGGAGCCCGACCGTGTGGCGCTGGCCATCTCGGCGGGCGACCACAAAGCCTTCAAGGCCGCGTCCGGCGTCGGCCCCAAGCTGGCCCAGCGCATCGTGCTGGAACTGAAAGATAAGGTCGCCAAAGGCTTTGCCGCCGGCATCGACCTGGAAAACGTGGCGGGCGCTGCTTCGGACACCGCCGCCGCACAGGGAGCGGGGCAGGCCATCGCCGCGCTGGTGTCGCTGGGCTACAGCCAGAGCGAAGCCGCACTGGCCGTCTCCAAGATCGACGGCACGCTCCCGGTGGAAGAGATCATCAAGCTGGCGCTGCGCAGCATGGCGGGCAGGAGGTAAACGATGCAGGACGATACCGCGCTCTATGGCGCAAAAATGATGCAGCCCGGGATGACGGCGGCGGACAGCGAGGAAAACAACCTCCGCCCCCAGCATCTGGAGGACTACATCGGACAGGAAAAGGTCAAGCAGAACCTGAAGATCTATCTCGAAGCGGCCAAGCGCCGGGGCGAGCCTATGGACCACATCCTGCTCTACGGCCCTCCGGGCCTGGGCAAGACGACGCTGGCGGGCATCATCGCCAACGAGATGGGGGTGCAGATCCGCATCACCAGCGGCCCGGCCATCGAAAAGCCCGGCGACCTCGCCGCCCTGCTGACCAATCTGCAGGAGGGCGACGTCCTCTTCATCGACGAGATACACCGCCTCTCCCGGCAGGTGGAAGAGGTGCTTTACCCGGCACTGGAAGACTATGCGCTGGATATTATGATAGGCAAAGGCCCCAGCGCCCAGAGCATCCGCATCAATCTGCCCCGGTTCACGCTGGTGGGTGCGACCACCCGTGCGGGCCAGATCACCGGCCCTCTGCGCGACCGCTTCGGTGTGCTGCTCAAGCTGGAGCTTTACAGCCCCGACGAGCTGAGCAATATCATCATCCGCTCGGCGGGCATCCTCGACCAGCCCATCACCCCCGAGGGTGCTTATGAGCTGGCCAAGTGCAGCCGCGGCACGCCCCGTGTGGCGAACCGCTTCCTCAAGCGTGTGCGCGACTTTGCCACCGTGCTGGGCGACGGCGTCATCGACCGGGACGTGGCGCTGCTGAGCCTCAAGCGGATGGACGTGGACGCGCTGGGTCTGGACGAACTGGACCGCAGCCTGCTCCGCGCCATCATTGAGATGTACAACGGCGGCCCTGTGGGCTTGGAAACGCTGGCGGCGGCGCTGGGCGAGGAGGCCGTGACGCTGGAGGATCTGTGTGAGCCCTACCTGATGCAGATGGGCTTTCTGACCCGGACGCCCCGGGGCCGCTGTGCCACCCGGCTGGCGTATGAGCATCTCGGCCTGAAAGCGCCTGAGAGCGGCAGCGCCGAGGACAATGGACAGCAGAGCTTATTTTAAGTGAGGTATTTACTATGGGAAAGTATTTTGGTACCGACGGTGTGCGCGGCGTGGCCGGTGCAGACCTGACCTGTGAGATGGCGATGCTCATCGGACGCGGCGCTGCCGCCGTGCTGACCAGCAGCACCGGCCATAAGCCCCGTATCCTCATCGGCAAGGACACCCGCCAGTCCGGTGATATGCTGGAAGCTGCCCTGACCGCCGGTCTGTGCAGCGTGGGCGCGGACGTCGAGAGTCTGGGCGTCGTCCCCACTCCCGCCGTGGCCTATCTGGTGCGCAAGTACAACGCCGACGCCGGCGTGGTCATCTCGGCGTCTCACAACCCGATGGAATTCAACGGCATCAAGATCTTCGCCGGCACCGGCTACAAGCTGCCGGACGAGGTGGAGAACGAAATTGAAGCCTATATCGACAATCAGTGCGCGGGCCTCAAGCTGGCCACCGGCGACGATGTGGGCCGCGTGACCTGCCGCACCGACGGCATCAAGGACTACACCGACCACCTGTATGAGTCCATCAACGGCGACCTGTCCGGCCTGAACATCTGCATCGACTGCGCCAACGGTGCCTCCGCAGCAGCAGCCCGGCAGCTGTTCCCCCGTCTGGGCGCAAAGTGTACCTTTATCGGCGTGGAGCCTGACGGCAAGAACATCAACGCCGGTGTGGGCAGCACTCATCTGGACAATCTGGAAAAGGCCGTCGTCGAGGGCGGCTTTGACTGCGGCATCGCCTTTGACGGCGACGCAGACCGCTGCCTCGCCTGCGACGAGAAGGGTCAGGAGATCGACGGCGACAAGATCATCGCCCTGCTGGCCATGAACATGAAGGAAAAGGGCTGTCTGGACGGCAATACTGCGGTCGTCACCGTCATGTCCAACCTGGGCTTCATCAAGTTTATGGAGTCCCAGGGGATCCGCACCGAGAAGACCGCCGTCGGCGACCGCTATGTTCTCGAGAACATGCGGGAGAACGGCTACGCCATCGGCGGCGAGCAGAGCGGCCACGTCATCCTGCTCCACCACGCCACCACCGGTGACGGTGAGCTGACCGCCGGCAAGCTGCTCAAGCTGCTGGCCGAGAGCGGCAAGAAAATGAGCGAGCTGAACGGCATCTACGCCCAGTACCCTCAGGTGCTGGTGAATGTGGCGGCCAATGCCGCCCAGAAGGCCGCCTACAAGGAAGACAAGGTGCTGGCCGATTTCATCGGGAACGAGCAGCAGAAGCTGATGGACATGGGCCGTGTGCTGGTGCGCGTCTCCGGCACGGAGCCGAAGATCCGCGTCATGGTGGAGGGGCAGGACCTCGAGGCCATCGACCTGTGCGCCAAGCGCATCGTGGATAAGATCAACGAGCGGATCATCAAAGGTTAAGATAGAGATAAAAAGCAGGAAGGAGGACGCATATGCGCCCTGCAGATACATGGAAAGACTACGAGCTGCTGGATGCCACCGACGGCAACCGGCTGGAACGCTGGGGCGAGACGCTGCTTGTCCGGCCTGACCCGCAGGTGGTGTGGAAGACGCCCCAGCAGAGCTCCCTCTGGGCCAAGGCGGACGCCGTTTACCACCGCTCCAATCAGGGCGGCGGCGAGTGGGAGTACCGCCGCCGTCTGCCCGAAAAGTGGAAGATCACCTGCGGCGAAGGGGAGGATAAGCTGACCCTCATCGTCAGCCCCACCGGCTTCAAGCACACCGGCGTGTTCCCGGAGCAGGCCGTCAACTGGGCCTGGTACGCCAAAAAGATCCGTGCCGCAGGCCGCCCGGTAAAGGTGCTGAACCTGTTCGGCTACACCGGCGGTGCCACGCTGGCCTGTGCGGCGGCGGGCGCTACCGTCTGCCATGTGGATGCCTCCAAGGGCATCGTGGCCTGGGGCAAGGACAATGCCGCCGCCAGCGGCCTCGCCGACCGGCCCATCCGCTGGCTGGTGGACGACTGCGCCAAGTTCGTCGCCCGCGAGAAGCGCCGCGGCAACACCTACGACGGCATCATCATGGACCCGCCGAGTTATGGACGCGGCCCCGGCGGCGAGATCTGGAAGCTGGAAGACTGCATCTACGACCTCATCAGCCAGTGCGAAGAGGTGCTGAGCGACAAGCCGCTCTTCTTTGCGGTCAACAGCTACACCACCGGCCTTTCGCCCGCCGTCATGGAGTATATGCTCAAGACGACGCTGATCCCCCGCTTTGGCGGAAAGACCAGCTGCGACGAGATCGGCCTGCCCGTCTCCGCCACCGGCGGCGTCGTCCCCTGCGGCGCGACGGCGATTTGGGAGGAGTGACACCCTGAAAGGCTCTCCCCTTGGGAGAGCTGGCGCGTGAGCGCCTGAGAGGGCAAGCCCGTGACTCAAGGGCTGCTTTACAGCGATGATCAGCAGCCTTTGTCAGAGGGAAGTTATCGCTGAGCAGTTCTTTCCATGCTGACATCCTTGCCCTCTCCGTCACCTTCGGTGCCACCTCTCCCAAAGGGAGAGGCTTATACGAAGCGAGAAAGCTTCAACAAAGAATCTTAAAGAATGGGGTACAGCCCCTTTCAGAGGGGCGCACCACCAGAAAGAGAAAACAAATGAGTGAAACGATACTGACAGCAGAAAACTTAAAGTTCCGCTACGACTCGGAGCAGCCCGGCTACGCGCTCAACGGCGTCTCCATGCAGGTCAAGCGGGGCGAGTTCGTGGCCGTTCTGGGCGCAAACGGCTGCGGCAAATCCACCCTTGCCAAGCACTTCAACGCCATCCTTCTGCCGGAGAGCGGCACTGTGCTGGTGGAGGGAATGGACACCAAAGACGAGGACAAGATCTACGATATCCGCCAGACCGTGGGCATGGTGTTCCAGAGCCCGGACAACCAGATCGTTGCCACCGTGGTGGAGGAAGATGTCGCCTTTGCGCTGGAAAATCTGGGTGTGCCGCCGGAGGAGATGCGCCGCCGCGTGGATGAAGCGATGAAGATGGCGGGCATCTACGAGTACCGGGAGCGTGCGCCCCACAACCTGTCCGGCGGCCAGAAGCAGCGCGTTGCCATTGCGGGCGTGGTCGCCATGCGGCCCGACTGCCTGATCCTGGACGAGGCCACCGCCATGCTTGATCCCCGGGGCCGGGAGCAGGTGATGCAGACCATCCACCATCTGAACAAGAACATGGGCATCACGGTGGTGTCCATCACCCACTATATGGAAGAAGCTGCTCAGGCCGACCGCGTGCTGGTGATGAGCAAGGGCAATGTGGTCATGGAAGGAACCCCGAAAGAGGTGTTCAGCCAGACCGAAAAGGTGCGCGCCCTGCGGCTGGATGTGCCGCAGGCTGCCGAGCTGCGGGATGAGCTGGTCAAGGCCGGCATCCCCATGCCCGAAGGCATCATCGACACCGGCGAGTGCGCACAGGCTCTGTATGAGCTGCTGAAGTAAGGGGGACGGAAACATGGCAAGCATTATCAAAGTAGAACACCTGAGCTATGTCTACAACCCCGGTATGCCGAACGCAGTCACCGCGCTGGACGACGTGAGCTTTGAGGTGGAGGAGGGCGATTTCGTGGGCATCATCGGAGCCACCGGCTCCGGCAAGAGCACCCTCATCACCCACATGAACGGTCTGAACAAGCCCACCAGCGGCAAGATCATCATTGATGGCCGCGACCTCTGGGCCGAGCCGGAAAAGATCCGGGATTTCCGTTTCCTGACGGGTCTGGTGTTCCAGTACCCGGAGTACCAGCTCTTTGAGGAAACGTGCTATAAGGACATCGCCTTCGGCCCGAAGAATATGGGCCTCGACGAGGCGGAGGTCGATAAACGCGTCCACGAGGCGGCAGAATTCGTCGGCCTCGATGAGGCGCTGTTGGAGCGCAGCCCCTTTGAGCTGTCCGGCGGACAGAAGCGCCGCGTAGCCGTGGCGGGCGTTATGGCCATGAAGCCCCGTATCCTCGTTCTGGATGAGCCTGCGGCCGGACTCGACCCCGAGGGACGGGATGAGATCCTGTCCGAGGTGAAGGACTACCACAAAAAGACCGGCACCACGGTGCTTCTGGTCTCCCACAGCATGGAGGACATTGCCAAGTACGCCGACAAGGTGCTGGTGATGAGCCGGAAGAAGATCGCCATGTACGACACGGTGGAGAAGGTCTTTGCCCGCGCTCCCGAGCTGCTGGAACTGGGCCTCTCCGTGCCGCAGGTGACGAAGATCTTCCTCAAGCTGCGGGAGATGGGCGTGGACGTCCCGGCGGACGTCTACACCATCCCCTACGCCGTCAAGATGATCCTGGCGGCAAAAGCCCGGCGGGATGCAGGGGAGACCCTCGTCTTACCCCGGAATAAAGAACAGAAAGGGGGTGCAGCCGGATGCTGAGAGATATTACCATCGGCCAGCACTTCCCCGGCAACAGCCTCGTCCATCGGTTTGACCCCCGGCTCAAGCTGGTGCTGACCATCCTGTATATCGTGCTGCTCTTTGCGGCGTCCAACCCGCTGGGCCTTGCGCTTTCGCTGGTCTTCCTCGCCGCGATGTACGCAGTGGCGAAAATCCCCTTCAAGCTCATCCTCAAGAGCCTGAAGCCCATCTTCCCCATCATCGTCTTTACGGCGGTGCTGAACCTCTTCTTTGTCTCGGGCGAGGGCGACCCGGTGTTCAAGCTCGGATTTCTGACCGTTTACGCGGAGGGCATCCGGTATGCTGTACTGATGGCGGTGCGCGTCATGGCCCTCATCGCAGGCACGAGCCTTTTGACCTACACCACCAGCCCCATCGTCCTGACGGACGCCATCGAGCAGCTGCTCAAGCCTCTTGGCAGGCTCCACTTCCCGGTGCATGAACTGGCCATGATGATGAGCATCGCGCTGCGGTTCATTCCTACCCTCATCGAGGAGACCGACAAGATCATGAACGCCCAGAAAGCCCGTGGCGCGCAGCTGGACAACGGCAAGATGACCGAGCGCATCAAGGCGCTGGTCCCGGTGCTGGTGCCGCTGTTCATCTCGGCTTTCCGCCGCGCCGACGAGCTGGCCATGGCCATGGAATGCCGCTGCTATCGCGGCGGCGACGGACGCACCCGCCTCAAGGTGCTGCGGTGCGAAAAGCAGGATTATATCGACCTTGCAGTCTGCATTGCGTGTTTTGCGGTGATCCTCGCTTCGAGATTGGTGTTCCCGAATTTCTAAAAAAGAGCAAAGCCTCTCCCTTTGGGAGAGGTGGCATCGCTTGCGATGACGGAGAGGGCAAGCCAGGAGCAAAAGTGCCGCTATGCAGCGATAGACAGAAGCCTTTGGCAGAGCGATGTTATCGCAGGGCTTATGTATCTTTGTCAGCATCCTTGCCCTCTCAGGCGCTTCGCGCCAGCTCTCCCAAAGGGAGAGCCTTTATGAGGAGAGCCAGAATGAATTATCTCTTAAAACTATCCTACGACGGCACGAACTACTGCGGGTTTCAGGTGCAGCCCAACGGGCGGAGCGTAGCTGCTGCGTTTCAGGACGCCCTGGAGGCGGTGCTGGGCTGTCGGCCCGACATCAAGGGCTGCAGCCGCACCGACGCCGGCGTCCATGCGCTGGGCTTCATGCTCAACTTCCACGCCGACACCCGCATCCCGGCGGCAAAGCTGCCGCTGGCGCTGAACCAGCATCTGCCCCCGGACATCCGGGCGCTGGAAGCGCGGGTGGTGCCGGACGATTTCCACGCCCGCTATGCGGCCCACACCAAGACCTATCTCTACCGCATCCACAACAGCCAGATCGACTCGCCCTTTGCCGCGCGGTATTACACCAAAGTGCCGGGGCGGCTGGACGCGGACAGGATGCAGCAGGCGGCGCAGTATTTTGTGGGAAAGCACGATTTCCTCGCCCTCTGCGCCTCGGGCAGCTCGGCTGCGGCTCACGGCGACACCGTGCGCACCATCACGGCCTGTGACGTCCAGCGCCGGGGCGACGACATCGACATCACGGTGACGGCGGACGGCTACCTCTACAACATGGTGCGCATCCTCGCAGGAACCCTCTGTGAGGCCGGCGCGGGGCGTCTTGCGCCTGAGGCCGTGCCGGGCATCCTCGCCAGCCGCGACCGCAAAAACGCTGGGCCGACGCTGGCGGCGAAAGGGCTTTTCCTCAAGAGCGTGGACTACGACACGCCCATAGAATAACGCAAACACGACCGATGCTCCCGGAGGGAAAACGCCCCTTTGGGAGCACTGTCATTGCACGAAGGGACAGGAGAGTATGAGAAAAAGACAGCGCGGCCCCCGGCCTGTGTCGGACGAGCCGCTTTCGGCGGGACGGGTCGAATACCTCGAGCAGGCCCGCGAGCGGGTGCGGAACCGGCGCATCCGCCGCACGGCACTCATCGTCGTGGCGCTGACGCTGGTGGTGCTGTTCACCACCGGCATCGTGGGCAGCTCTGTTGCCATGGCCAAGGACTGGGCCGATACCGCCCGCATCCTGCTCTTCCCCGGCACGGGCTGGCCCCAGCAGACCGGCGTCATGGAGGTGAAACAGCTTGCCGCCATGAACAGCAGCTTTGTGGAGCTGGGCGAGGAAGGGTGCGTGGTCTGGTCCCGCACCGGCACCCGGCTCAACTCCATCCAGAGCGGCTACGCCCGCCCGGCGCTGGCTGTGGGCAAGAACCGCTTTGTGCTCTACAACCGCTCGGGCAATGAGCTGCGGGTGGAGAGCCGGACCCAGAACCTCTACACCAAGACGATGGAGAACAGCATCACCCTCTGTGCCATGGCCGACAACGGCACGCTGGCCGTCGTCACAGAGGACCCCGGCAGCGCGGCCCGGCTTCGGGTCTACTCGTCCTCAATGGAGCAGCTGCTGAGCTGGAGCCTTACCATCGCCGACGGCACCCCGCTGCGGCTGGCCTTTTCGCCGGATGGGCGGCGGCTGGCAGTGGCGGCGGTGACGGTGAACGGCGGCCAGATGGTCACGAATTTCTATGTCGTCACCCTGGCGCAGGGCGACCCCCTGCTGGTGGGCAGCGGAAGCGGCGCGGCTCAGTGGCTGAGCTGGACCGGTTCCCAGAGCATCCTGGCCGTCTGCGACAGCCGCGCTGTCCTCTACAACGCATCGGGCGGCGAGCGGGCAGCCTATGACTTTACCGGGCAGACCCTCCGCGACATCTCGGTGGACGCTTCGGGCAATACTGCCCTTCTGCTGGCCTCCGGCCAGCTCTGTCAGGCCGTGATGCTGGGCCGTGACCTCGGCGTCGAGAACACCACGCAGGTGCAGGCGTCCAACCGCATCGTCCGCTCCGGTGCGCAGTTCTATCTGCTCACCGACAACGGCGTGGAGTGCCTTTCCACCGACGGCACCTCCCAGTGGACACAGCGCCTTTCGGCCCGTCCGCAGGGTCTGCTGGCCGACCGCAGGCAGCTGCTGGTCTTCTGCGGCAATACGGCGCAGATATTGACCCCGCCTGCGGCGGAAAATAACGCTCAAAGCAATACATAATAAGGAAAACAAGATATGTTCAAGAATCCGTCATTTCTTTTTGATATAGTATGTACCGTGGCCTGGCTGCTTCTGGCTGTGCGCTATGCCCGCAAGGGCTTTCTCGCAGCCAGTGTCCAGCTGGGCGGGAATGTCTTCAGCCTCGTGGGCGCCCGGGTCTTTTCGGGCTGGGCCGCTGCCGAGGTGTTCCAGCGCTTTCTGGCCGGGAGCTTCCGTACCCAGATCGCCGAGAGCATCTCGGCCGGAGGGGTCGTGGACCTGACCGGCATCGCGGACAAGTACGCGGGATTTCTGCCCGAAAGCTTCCGTGCCTCCATCGTGGAGACCTGCGAGCGCTCCATCTCGGCTGTGCTCAGCGACAACGCCGTGGTGCTGGCGGACGCCATCGTCCAGAAGGTGCTGGCTCCGCTGCTCACGCCGGTCATCTCGGTCGTGCTCTTTTTCGTGGCCTTTGCCCTGCTGCGGATGCTGGTGAGTATGCTGGTCACTGTGCTGGGCCTCGTCAACCGGCTGCCGGTCATCGGCACCGTCAACCGCTGGCTGGGCTGGGTCACCGGCTGTGTCGCCAGCACCATGGACATCTATCTGATGCTCTGTGTGGTGTGGGCCGTCATCGTCATCACCGGCGGCAATCTGACCGTCCTGAACGATACGGTCATGAGCAGCAGCCTTTACTATAAAGCATTCAATCTGTTCAACCCCTTCCTGTAAAAGGGAGCTTTAGGAGGAACCTATATGGTCTGCAATCGCTGTCAGAAACGTCCGGCCATCATCTTCGTCCAGCGGATGGAGAACGGCCAGATGAAAAATGAGGGCTTTTGCCTGCACTGTGCGCGTGAGCTGCACATCAAGCCGGTGGAAGACCTGATGAAGCAGTTCGGCATGTCCGACGAGGACATGGATAACATGGAAAACCGGATGGAGAGCATGATGGATGAGATGGGGGACGCGAACCCCCTCTCCCTCATGATGAATATGGGCCAGCCCATGGGCGGCGAGGAGAACGAAGGGGACGACGACCTTGTCCCCGGCTCCAGCGCTACCTTCCCGCTGGGCGTCAAGGCGGAGGGCGATGCCGGAAACAGCAAAAAGGCCCAGAAGAACGGCAAAAAGCCGCCCCGCCGCAAATTCCTCGACACCTACTGTGAGAACCTGACCCGCAAAGCCCGGGAGGGCAAGCTCGACGACATCGTGGGCCGCGACCGCGAGATATACCGCACCATCCAGATCTTGAGCCGCCGCCAGAAGAACAACCCCTGCCTCATCGGTGAGGCGGGCGTCGGCAAGACGGCCATCGCCGAGGGCATCGCGGAGCGCATCGCCAGGGGCAATGTCCCTGTGGGCCTGAAGGATAAGGAGATCTTCCTGCTGGATCTGACCAGCCTCGTGGCCGGCACCCAGTTCCGCGGCCAGTTCGAGCAGCGGGTCAAGGGCCTGCTGAGCGAGGTCAAGGCCGCCGGCAACATCATCCTGTTCATTGACGAGATCCACACCATCACCTCCGCCGGTGAGAGCGAGGGTGCCATGAACGCGGGCAACATCCTCAAGCCTGCCCTCTCCCGCGGTGAGATACAGGTCATCGGCGCCACCACCTTCAACGAGTACCGCAAGTATATCGAGAAGGACCAGGCCCTCGAGCGCCGCTTCCAGCCCGTCCGCGTGGAAGAGCCCAGCGTGGCCGATACGCTGGCCGTCATGAACGGCATCAAGAAGTATTACGAGGAGCACCACCATGTGCAGGTGGATGCCGATGTGCTGAGCGCCATCGTCACCCTCAGTGAGCGGTATATCACGGACCGCTACCTGCCCGATAAGGCCATCGACCTGCTGGACGAAGCCTGCGCCTGCTGCAATCTCGCCCACCCGGTCATCTCGGAGTATCTCGAGATGCAGAAGGAGCTGGACGGCCTCAAGCAGGAAGAGGCAGAAATGGAGTCCTCCGACGTCAATGAGGCCATCGACTATGAGCAGGTGGCCCAGCGGAAGACCCGCATCGCCAAGCTCGAGGCAGAGCTGCCCGCAAAGCAGGCTGCTGCCAGCGAGATAAAAGTGACCATGGACGATGTGGCCAAGGTCATCGAGCTGTGGACGGGCATCCCGGCGGTGAAGATCCAGGAGACGGAGTTCGTCAAGCTGGCCGGGCTGGAAGCGGAGCTGAAAAAGAAGATCATCGGTCAGGACGAGGCTGTCCATCTGGTGGCACAGGCCGTCAAGCGGAGCCGCGCCGACCTGTCGGGCCGCCGCCGTCCCGCAAGCTTTATCTTTGTCGGCCCCACCGGCGTCGGCAAGACGGAGCTGGTCAAGCAGCTGGCAAACCAGCTCTTCGACGGCCCCGACCCGCTCATCCGTCTCGACATGAGCGAGTATATGGAGAAATATGCGGTGTCCCGCATGATCGGTTCGCCTCCGGGCTATGTGGGCTACGAGGAGGCCGGCCAGCTCACCGAAAAGGTGCGCCGCCGCCCCTACAGCGTGGTGCTGTTCGATGAGATCGAAAAGGCCCACCCCGACGTTATGAACATCCTGCTCCAGATCCTCGACGAGGGCAAGATCAACGATGCACAGGGCCGGACGGTGGACTTCTCCAATACGGTCATCTGCATGACCTCCAACGCCGGCAGCAGCGACAAGACGACCTCCGGCCTCGGCTTCAACAAGAGCGAGGAGCAGCTGAGTGAGGAAAAGACCCGCAAGGCTCTGAGCCAGTTCCTGCGGCCTGAGTTCCTTGGCCGTGTGGATGAGGTCATCGCCTTCAAGCCGCTGAGCCAGCAGACGCTGGAAGGCATCGCGGCTCTCATGCTGGATGAGTACAAGCCCAGCATGGAGGCCAAGGGCATCGCCTACAGCTACACCCCGGCGGCTCTCTCTGCCCTCGTGGCCAAGAGTCAGGGCGGCAAGTTTGGCGCCCGCGACCTGCGCCGCGTCATCCGCAAGGCTGTGGAGGACCCCGCCGCCGAGCGCATCATCGACGGCACCCTGAAAGCGGGCGGCAGCCTGACGGTGGATGCCGAGAATGGTGAAGTTATCTTGAAGTGAATGCTTGACTTTTCTGTACGATCGCATATAATAAAGACAGAAAGACAATGGATTCGTGCATAGAATTCACACCAAAAGAAGAAAACCCCTTCCTGGAGTTGCCGCTCCAAAAAAGGGGTCTTCTTTTTAGTGCTTACAGTCCTTGTTCAGCATTCTGTCAAGCCACTTGCTGATGAGATTCGAAGTCACACCAGCTGCGACAGATACCATGAAAGACAACATCTCGTGCATAGGACACACCTCCCTTCCCAATGAAATTGGGTCGGTAAGGACCGTGAGACAATTATAACATATAATTCGACCAAAAGATACAGTAAACGGCACTCCGAAGCAGTTCGGAGTGCCGTTTGTCATAGGCAGACTTAGTCGAGGGAGACCGGGAACTCGGGCTTGTTGGCCATACGGGCATTGGTGCGGCCCTCGGGGATGATCTCGCCGGCGGCGGTCAGCGCCAGCTTGGTGAGGGTGGGGCCTGCCAGCTCATACACCAGCACCGAGAAGAGCACGACGTTGCGCACCATGTGGCCGTCGGAAAGCTCAGCGGCCTCGGCTGCCATGCCCAGCGCCACGCCAGCCTGCGGCAGCAGGGTGATGCCGAGGTACTTCTGGATGTTGTGGCTGCAGTGGGTGGCCCGGCCGCTGACGAAGGCGCCGGAAATTTTGCCCAGAGAGCGGAAGGCGATGTACACCACGCCGATGAGGAGCACCAGCGGGTCGGAGAGGATGTTCAGATCCAGCTCTGCACCGCTGAGCACGAAGAAGAGGATGTTCACCGGCGACACCCAGCGGTCGAGGCGGTCCATCAGCTCATCGGAAGTGGGGCAGATGTTGCAGAACACCGTACCGGTCATCATGCAGACCAGCAGCAGCGAGAAGCCGCAGTGTATCGGCCCGATGTCGAAGGTGACCATGGACAGGCCCACCGTCAGCAGCACGAAGGCCACGGAAAGGCTCATGCGCTTGGAGCGGGAGTGAAAATAAATTTCCAGCTGGTTGAGCGCGAAGCCCGCCGCAGCGCCCAGACCCAGCGAGAAGACGATCTCCACCACCGGCTCCACCAGAATACTGATGGCGTCGATGCGGCCCTGCTCGAGGGCGTTGGCAATGCCGAAGGAGGCGGAGAAGAGCACGAGGCCCACGGCGGCGTCGATGGCGACCACCATCAGCAGCAGGCGGGTGAGGGGGCCGTCGGCCTTGTACTGCTTGACGACCATCAGGGTGGCGGCAGGGGCCGTGGCTGCTGCGATAGCACCCAGCGTGATGGCCGAGGCCATGGAGATGATGTCGGGCCGGATGAAGTGCAGGATGACCAGCGCCGCATCCACGAGGGCGGTGGTCATGACGGCCTGTAAAATGCCGACCGTGATGGCCTGTTTGCCCATGCTCTCAAGAGCCGAGAGACGGAACTCATTGCCGATGACGAAGGCGATGAAGCCAAGCGCCACCTGGGTGATAAGGGACAGGCTGTCCACCTGCTCGAGGGTGCCGAAGCCGATGCCAAAATTACTCAGGCTCAGACGCCCCAGAAAGAAAGGCCCCAGCAGCAGGCCCGCCAGCAGATACGATGTGACCGCCGGCAAATGGATCGCCTTTGCGAGGCGCGACATCAAAAGACCTGCGATGAGCGCCGCGGAAAGGCAGATGAGAAGCTGTTCCATGCGATATTGCGGGCAGCAGCACGATACCGACGCGCAGCCGCCCTTTCCTCCTTTTTCTCAGTCAGGCGCGTTTCCTTGCTGTTTGCCAAAAGCCCAAAAAACACAGCACAGTAATAAATTATACTATTCCACTTTCTAAAAAGCAACATCTTTTCAGGCGGCAAAATTGAAGATTCCTTAATAAATGGCCGAAAAAGGCAAAAAAACAGGGCCGCTGCGCAGACAGCGGCCCTGTTGTATGCAACAATCGTGAATTTAGTTGAACTTGAAGATCTTCCGTGCGATGCGGTAGCCGCCCACCACGATGGCGTCGCCCTTGGGGAAGGGCAGGTTGGTCACGCCGCCGAAGCCGAAGCGGATGGAGCGGTAGACTGCGGCGCTGGTGTGCTCGCGCAGATACTGCCACAGGCCCTTCTGCTTTTCTTTCGCCTCGGCGCTGCCGTCCAGCAGCAGGAAGATGTCGCTGACGGCCATCATCATGGAGAGGTAGTGGAGCATATAGGCCCGCAGCTTCTTCTCGCCCTTGAGGGCGTCGAGGTCCTGACAGTCGATCATATGCCTGGTGACGCGGAGCTGCTGGTCCACGCGCTTGACCATGACGCTCTCGTTGACGCTCTGGTCGGCGCGGCCGATGAAGTAGCGGTAGAGGTCGAGGTTCATATAATACATGGTCTTGACGAAGGGCAGAGGCTGGTAGACGAAGATGTTGTCCACGTAGAAGGTATGCTTGGGCAGCACCATGCCGCACTTGCGCAGCACCTCCGTGCGGTACATGACTGAGTGCATCAGCAGGTTCTGGTCGGGGCGGAAGTGGCCGACGTGCATCCAGGTGAACAGACGCTCCTGCGGGAAGATGTTGGTGTACCGCACAGTGTGGCTGGTGCCGTCCTCGGTGTGCTCGTAGACATAGTTGCAGATCATGAGGTCGGGGGCGGTGCCGCGGGTCACGAGGGTGTGCAGGCGGGCCAGCACCTTCTGGAGGGCGTCGGTGTCCAGCCAGTCGTCGCTGTCCACGACCTTGTAGTAGAGGCCGGTGGCGTTGCGGATGCCCTGGTTGACGCCCTCGCCGTGGCCGCCGTTCTCCTGATGGATGGCCTTGACGATGGTGGGGTACTTGGCGGCGTACTCGTCGCAGATGGCCGGGGTGTCGTCCTTCACGGAACCGTCGTCCACGAGGATGATCTCGGCCTGCTCCCCGGCGGAGAGCAGCGTTTCGATGCAGTGGCGCATATATGCCGCCGAGTTGTAGCACGGGACGGCAAAGGTGATGAGTTTCTGTTGCATAAGATAAAGCTCCTTATCGTGCTTGCCCGGCCATGTTCAGAACAAAATGGGCCGGAGATGGAGATATGTATTCTTATTATAGCATTTTCGCGCACAAAAAGCTAGGAACACCAGCAAATACCTGCCAAAAAACGACGACAGAAGAGCGATCTGATACCATTTCGGGCCGGGCTGTGCTATAATAATACGGATACAGATTTGAAAAACGCAGGAGGCACCCATGGCAGACCCGCATTCTATCTTGAAAAAAGTTTTTGGCTACGACAGTTTCCGCCCCGGGCAGGAGGACATCGTCCGGCGGCTGCTGGACGGGCAGGATGTGCTGGCGGTGATGCCCACCGGTGCGGGCAAATCCATCTGCTATCAGGTGCCGGCCCTGCTTCTGCCGGGCATCACCATCGTGGTGTCGCCGCTGGTCAGCCTGATGAAGGACCAGGTGGGGGCGCTGGTGCAGGCGGGGGTGGCGGCGGCTTTCCTCAACAACAGCCTCACCGACAACCAGAAAGCCCTCATGCTCCGCCGCGCCCGGGAGGGCTGGTATAAGATCATCTATGTGGCTCCGGAGCGGCTGGAAATGCCGGGCTTCCAGCGCTTCGCGCAGGAAAAGCTCATCAGCATGGTGACGGTGGACGAGGCCCACTGCATCAGCCAGTGGGGGCAGGACTTCCGCCCCAGCTACCTGCGCATCAAGGCATTTGTGGACAGCCTGCCCAAGCGCCCGGTGGTGGGAGCCTTTACGGCCACCGCCACGGCCCATGTGCGGGAGGACATCCGCACCCATCTGGAACTCCACACCCCCTACGAGGTGACCACCAGCTTCGACCGGCCCAACCTTTATTTTGCCACCCGCAGGGCCCTGCCCAGCGAGAAGCCTAAAGTTCTGCTCGACCTTGTGCTCAGGGAGCGGGACAATGCGGGCATCATCTATTGCAGCACCACCCGGCAGGTGGACGAGACCACCCGCCTGCTGCAGAGCCGGGGAATCCGTGCGGCAGCCTACCACGCCAAACTGGATGCGGATACCCGGCGGCAGAATCAGGACGATTTCCTCTATGACCGGGTGCAGATCATGGTGGCGACCAATGCCTTCGGCATGGGCATCGATAAGCCAAACGTCCGGTTCGTCATCCATTATAATATGCCCAAGGATCTGGAAAGCTATTATCAGGAGGCGGGCCGCGCGGGCCGTGACGGGGAGCCAGCCCGCTGCACCCTGCTCTATTCCGGCACCGATGTGCGCACCATCCGGTTCTTCATCGACAAGGAGATGGAGGCTGACAACGGCCTGCCTGCGGATGTCAAGGCCGAAGCGGCACGCAAGGCAGAGGAACGGCTCAAGTATATGACCTTCTACTCCACCACGCCGCGCTGCCTGCGGGGGTATCTGCTGAGCTACTTCGGCGAGGCCGCGCCCCAGAAGTGCGAGAACTGTTCCAACTGTCTGCTGGCAGCACAGGCCGCCGAACAGGTGGAGGAGCAGGCAGCACAGGCCCGCCAGCGTGCCGCAGCCAGTGCAAAGCGGCTGGCCGCGGCCTCCCGCCGCCGTGCCGACGAAGATGCCCTCAGCGAAGCGGACGAGAAGCTGCTGGCGGCCCTCTATGCCCTGCGCAAGCGGCTGGCCGCAAAGCAGAAGCTCCCTGCCTATATGGTGTTCAACGATTCCACCCTCCGCCAGATGGCGCTGAAAAAGCCCCTGAGCGTGGAGGAATTGCTCAATATCCCGGGTGTGGGTGAGAAAAAGGCCGCCCGCTACGGGCAGGAGTTCCTGGGTGTCATCGAGGATATGGTTTCATCCCGTTAAATGACAAAGCGCCCGATTTTCCACTCGCTCTGCGTAGAGCGTGGAAAATCGGGCGTTGTTTTATTGCATGAAAGTGTATTGCTATGCCAAGGGCTCCCTTACCATGGAGCCTGGCGCGCGTCAGCGCGACTGAGAGGATTACATCGTGTGTG
>ENA-OWON01000374-OWON01000374.1-gut-metagenome-genome-assembly--contig:-NODE-374-length-18416-cov-3.848356_pt1 | contig 18416 bp, 14 predicted proteins | sample MGYA00248257_ERZ651798 | MGnify/ENA primary metagenome ERZ651798 (study PRJEB26908, sample SAMEA4031708) | gut metagenome | biome: gut; feature: normal infant; material: stool | place: China | collected 2015... | reverse complement strand
GCTGTAAATGGTAATTTTTGTTCATCAGGCGGAAGGTTAATTGATGGAAGACTTCCAGCACCAACAAGGTCATCACTGAACCATAAATACCCAGTTCGTACATACCGCTGCCAATAACCATACCTATGGCGGCGGTCACCCAGATATCCGCTGCCGTCGTCAGACCTACAATATTTTGGTTACGAACGAGAATGTTACCTGCACCGATAAACCCGACGCCCGTCACCACCTGAGCAGCAATACGGCTGGGGTCGAGTCCGACGTGATCTAAAGACAGCACGTCAGCAAAACCATATTTCGAAACAATCATAAACAGGGCGCTTCCCATGCCAATTAATACATGTGTGCGTAACCCTGCTCCTTTGCCGCGCATTTGCCTTTCCATGCCAATAGCGCCACAGGCAATTGCCGCGAGTATAAGACGTATAATAAATTCTGCTGTCATATAAAAATGCAAAAAGGAGCAGCAAGATGGCTCAACTTGCTACTCCTTTTTACTTGTACCTCATTAATTCGGCAAGTCATTAGATGCTTGATTTTTGAAGGTATACAAATTTTTCTGCGGGTTTTTCTTACAGTATTCGATCACTTTAGGAATTTGAGTGAGATCGGTTTCATTTAAAGTAACGGTATCGCCACCTTTATATACTGTTTCTTCATGCAGCATCCACCATGCAACCGGGGTCATTGCTTTTGGATTCAGATCAATAAATTCCTGGCAGGTCATATCTTTAGCGGATTCATTGGCTGCCAGCGCAGATTGTGCGTTCACCAGTGACAAAGCCGCTACAGCGCCCATAAAAATAAACGCTTTACGGAGAGATGAAATATTCATTTTGTAACCCATTCAATATAGAGATTATATATGAACAGGAGGAATAGCTGCTTTTAAAGAAGATATTCCGGCCTGTTCAATATGCAAGGAAGTACGATGTAACGCATTCCCGGAATTACATATCTTTCTTAATTTTGTCCCATTCGCCTTTAACTTTATCTTTAAAGTTGGCTTGTTTATCCTGAGTACAAGCCTGAACGATAGCTGGGGTTACGGTTGCAATACCCTGAACATCTAAAACCGCATCTTCTGGTTTATCTTTGTTGTTCAGCGCTTCAGCAAAACCAACTGCAGTTGGCTGGAAGGATTCGTCCACAGCCAGGAAATCTTCACAGGTCCAGGAGTTGACCGGTTTTTTGTTATCAGCTGCTTTTTGCGCATCCGCTGCATTGCTTACAACTGGCAGAAGAAGCAGACCACCAAGAATAACGCCTAATACTTTTTTCATCGTAATATCCTCAACTATAAAGTGAAAGAGCCGTCACGAATCAATTTCGACACTGAGGTTATAACCTGGTTTTCTGTATATGTCATGTTGATGGAAAATATCAAAATCAGATATTTTTATTTCAATACAATGAGTTACAGATGCATCAGATACTGCAATTAGGAAATTTTTATTAAATCGACTGCATTCTTAGACGCGTTTTTGGCATAGATTGATAGCAGGGGATTTTCTTCTTAATTTTATAGGGTGGTTCTATGTTATATATAGATAAGGCAACAATTTTGAAGTTTGATCTGGAGATGCTGAAAAAGCATCGCAGAGCAATCCAGTTTATTGCCGTGCTGCTGTTTATCGTCGGGTTGCTGTGTATCAGTTTCCCGTTCGTCTCTGGCGATATTTTAAGCACAGTAGTGGGTGCATTATTAATCTGCTCGGGTATTGCGCTTATTGTCGGGTTATTCAGCAACCGCAGTCATAATTTCTGGCCGGTATTATCCGGTTTCCTCGTCGCAGTCGCCTATTTATTGATCGGCTATTTCTTCATCCGCGCACCGGAGCTGGGCATTTTTGCCATTGCGGCATTTATTGCCGGTTTGTTCTGTGTTGCAGGGGTTATTCGCCTGATGAGTTGGTATCGTCAGCGTTCAATGAAAGGCAGCTGGCTACAGCTCGTTATTGGTGTGCTGGATATCGTCATTGCCTGGATATTCCTTGGTGCAACGCCGATGGTGTCTGTAACGCTGGTTTCCACACTGGTGGGAATTGAACTGATATTTAGCGCCGCCAGCCTGTTCAGCTTCGCCAGTTTGTTCGTTAAGCAGCAATAATTACCCCGGTTGTCACCCGGATCATAGTCACTTGATGTGACTATGATCCGATTAATACTCTCTCCGCTACGCAGTGTTGTAGATCAATTGCGCACTATCATTGAAATAATTACCTGCTAGTGATTATTTCAACCTACTGAATTTCATCTAATTTTTTTTACTCCATGGCAAATTAGCCATTTCAAACATTATCATGGCTGATATTTTCCGTAGTCAGGTTTAATGTTTTAAAAGTGCTGTGGGAAAGTGAACAAAGAGTTCCGTAAGCGTTGATGCTATGGGCGGTTAAATAAGTAATCCGGGTTCATTTTTTTGCAACTGGCGTTGATTACATTGCATAAATATCCGTGTCTCCAGACGCTATATAAAAACCTGAAGACATGAATGCGTTATTTACTCAGGTAATTTCAATGCGTTAAAAGAAAGCTGGCAATCCAATTGCCAGCTTAAGTCGAAACAAGGAGACTCGATATTTAAATCGGATTACATTTTAACTTTAGTAATATTCTTCAGAGATCACAAACTGGTTATTGATAACTTATTCTTGGGCAGTAATCCGCAAACGTTAACTTTTTGTTTACTATTTACAAGCTGATAACAACCAGGAATCTTACTTAGGATCAATATATGGAGTGCGTGATGGATAAATCTGAAGTATTGATTAGTGTTAATAGACGTATTAGTTCACGAAGGGTAAAGTTCTTATAGGCGTTTACTATATTGAACAACGATTCGGACAAGGATGTAAATAATGAAAAGGATGACATGTTCGAAACGATAACGGCTAAGGAGCAAGTTATGATTTTTCTCATGACGAAAGATTCTTTTCTTTTACAGGGCTTTTGGCAGTTGAAAGATAATCACGAAATGATAAAAATCAATTCCCTGTCAGAGATCAAAAAAGTAGGCAATAAACCCTTCAAGGTTATCATTGATACCTATCACAATCATATCCTTGATGAAGAAGCGATTAAATTTCTGGAGAAATTAGATGCCGAGAGAATTATTGTTTTGGCACCTTATCACATCAGTAAACTAAAAGCTAAAGCGCCTATTTATTTTGTTAGCCGCAAAGAAAGTATCAAAAATCTTCTTGAGATTACTTATGGTAAACACTTGCCCCATAAGAATTCACAATTATGTTTTTCACATAATCAGTTCAAAATTATGCAACTGATTCTGAAAAATAAAAATGAAAGCAATATCACGTCGACGCTCAATATTTCGCAACAAACATTAAAGATTCAGAAATTCAACATTATGTACAAGCTGAAACTAAGACGTATGAGCGACATCGTCACCCTGGGTATCACATCTTATTTTTAGTCAGGACATAAGCAACTGAAATTGATGGCTGGCATGACGAGGGATGCAGATGCTGATTTCATTACCCCCGGTGATTACTAAAGGAGAGGCTAAAACGACTTTATTCCCCTGGTATGTGTATCCACCAGTAGAACCCTTCGTTGCCCGAATGCTGGCAGGAACTGTTGGCAGAACGGCAACATTTTTTTTGTCGTTGACCTCACCATGTCGATCACTGTGCCTGTATCCCACCTTACTGGCTGACAACCCCACTATGCCGCTGGTCTGTAAATCCCTCATATCTCTCCTCGCGCGCAATTTAAAGAACCGTTATTTCTCAAGAATTTTCAGGGACTAAAATGAACAGAAGAAGAAAGCTGTTAATACCGTTGTTATTCTGCGGCGCGATGCTCACCGCCTGCGATGACAAATCGGCGGAAAACGCCGCCGCCATGACGCCTGAGGTCGGTGTCGTCACACTCTCCCCCGGTTCGGTCAATGTGTTGAGCGAATTGCCCGGTAGAACCGTTCCTTATGAAGTTGCCGAGATACGTCCCCAGGTGGGCGGTATTATCATTAAACGCAACTTTATCGAAGGCGATAAAGTGAACCAGGGCGATTCGCTGTATCAGATTGATCCTGCACCTTTACAGGCCGAGCTAAACTCCGCCAAAGGCTCGCTGGCGAAAGCGCTCTCTACCGCCAGCAATGCCCGCATCACCTTTAACCGCCAGGCATCGTTGCTGAAGACCAACTACGTTAGCCGTCAGGATTACGACACCGCGCGCACCCAGTTGAATGAAGCAGAAGCCAATGTCACCGTCGCCAAAGCGGCTGTTGAACAGGCGACGATCAATCTGCAATACGCGAATGTCACCTCGCCGATTACGGGCGTCAGCGGGAAATCGTCGGTGACCGTCGGCGCACTCGTTACCGCTAATCAGGCAGATTCGCTGGTTACCGTACAACGTCTGGACCCGATTTATGTCGATCTCACGCAGTCGGTGCAGGATTTCTTACGCATGAAAGAAGAGGTCGCCAGTGGGCAAATCAAACAGGTTCAGGGCAGTACGCCAGTACAGCTCAATCTGGAAAATGGTAAACGCTACAGCCAGACCGGCACGCTGAAATTCTCCGACCCGACGGTGGATGAAACCACGGGCTCCGTGACGTTACGGGCGATTTTCCCCAACCCAAATGGTGACTTGCTGCCTGGCATGTACGTCACGGCATTAGTGGATGAAGGTAGCCGCCAGAATGTATTACTGGTGCCGCAGGAAGGCGTCACCCACAACGCCCAGGGTAAAGCAACGGCGCTCATTCTGGATAAAGACGATGTTGTGCAGCTACGCGAAATTGAAGCCAGCAAAGCCATCGGCGACCAGTGGGTTGTCACCTCTGGCTTGCAGGCTGGCGATCGGGTGATCGTTTCCGGTTTGCAACGCATTCGTCCGGGTATCAAAGCACGAGCAATTTCCTCCAGCCAGGAAAACGCCAGCACCGAATCGAAACAATAACGTTGCAGGCTTAAGGGGACTTTCATGGCTAACTATTTTATTGATCGCCCGGTTTTTGCCTGGGTACTTGCCATTATTATGATGCTTGCAGGTGGTCTGGCGATCATGAACTTACCGGTTGCGCAGTATCCGCAGATTGCGCCACCGACCATTACCGTCAGCGCTACCTATCCAGGTGCCGATGCGCAAACGGTAGAAGACTCGGTCACTCAGGTGATTGAGCAAAATATGAATGGGCTTGATGGCCTGATGTACATGTCTTCAACCAGTGATGCGGCGGGTAATGCCTCTATCACTCTGACCTTCGAGACTGGGACATCTCCTGATATCGCACAGGTTCAGGTGCAAAATAAACTGCAACTCGCTATGCCTTCATTACCTGAAGCGGTGCAGCAGCAGGGGATTAGCGTTGATAAGTCGAGCAGTAATATTCTGATGGTAGCGGCGTTTATTTCTGATAACGGCAGCCTCAACCAGTACGATATCGCGGACTATGTAGCGTCTAATATCAAAGACCCGCTAAGCCGTACCGCGGGCGTTGGTAGCGTACAGCTCTTTGGTTCCGAGTACGCCATGCGTATCTGGCTGGACCCGCAAAAACTCAATAAATACAATCTGGTACCTTCCGATGTTATTTCCCAGATTAAGGTGCAAAACAACCAGATTTCCGGTGGTCAACTGGGTGGCATGCCACAGGCGGCAGACCAGCAACTAAACGCCTCGATCATTGTGCAGACGCGTCTGCAAACGCCGGAAGAATTTGGCAAAATCCTGTTGAAAGTTCAGCAAGATGGTTCGCAAGTGCTGCTGCGTGATGTCGCCCGCGTCGAACTTGGAGCGGAAGATTATTCCACCGTGGCGCGCTATAACGGCAAACCTGCTGCCGGGATCGCCATCAAACTGGCTACCGGAGCAAACGCCCTGGATACCTCGCGGGCAGTCAAAGAGGAGCTGAACCGCTTATCAGCCTATTTCCCCGCAAGTCTGAAGACGGTTTATCCTTACGACACCACGCCGTTTATCGAAATTTCTATTCAGGAAGTTTTTAAAACACTGGTTGAGGCTATCATCCTCGTCTTCCTGGTCATGTATCTGTTTTTGCAGAATTTCCGTGCCACAATCATCCCGACGATTGCCGTACCGGTGGTTATTCTCGGGACGTTTGCGATCTTGTCGGCGGTCGGTTTCACCATCAACACGTTAACTATGTTCGGGATGGTGCTGGCGATAGGGTTACTGGTGGATGACGCCATCGTGGTGGTGGAGAACGTCGAGCGTGTCATTGCGGAAGATAAGCTACCACCGAAGGAAGCGACGCATAAATCGATGGGGCAGATCCAACGTGCGCTGGTCGGTATTGCTGTTGTTCTTTCCGCAGTGTTTATGCCGATGGCCTTTATGAGCGGCGCAACCGGGGAGATCTACCGCCAGTTCTCCATCACGCTGATCTCCTCCATGCTGCTTTCAGTATTTGTGGCAATGAGCCTGACCCCTGCCCTGTGCGCCACCATTCTGAAAGCCGCGCCGGAAGGCGGTCACAAACCTAACGCCCTGTTCGCACGCTTCAACACGCTGTTTGAAAAATCAACTCAGCACTATACCGATAGCACCCGCTCGCTGTTGCGTTGTACCGGTCGCTACATGGTGGTCTACCTGCTGATTTGCGCCGGGATGGCGGTGCTGTTCCTGCGTACACCGACCTCTTTCTTACCAGAAGAGGATCAGGGGGTATTTATGACCACCGCGCAGTTACCTTCCGGTGCCACCATGGTTAACACCACGAAAGTGCTGCAACAGGTGACGGATTATTATCTTACAAAAGAGAAAGATAATGTTCAGTCGGTGTTTACCGTTGGCGGCTTTGGCTTCAGCGGCCAGGGGCAAAACAACGGCCTGGCGTTTATCAGTCTCAAGCCGTGGTCTGAACGTGTCGGTGAGGAAAACTCGGTTACCGCGATCATTCAGCGGGCAATGATTGCGTTAAGCAGTATCAATAAAGCCGTCGTCTTCCCGTTCAACTTACCCGCGGTGGCTGAACTGGGTACCGCGTCAGGTTTTGATATGGAACTGCTGGACAACGGTAACCTGGGGCACGAAAAACTAACCCAGGCACGAAACGAGCTGTTATCACTGGCAGCACAATCGCCTGACCAGGTCACCGGGGTACGCCCGAACGGCCTGGAAGATACGCCGATGTTCAAAGTGAACGTCAACGCCGCGAAAGCTGAGGCAATGGGTGTGGCGCTGTCTGATATCAACCAGACAATTTCCACCGCCTTCGGCAGCAGCTACGTGAACGACTTCCTCAACCAGGGGCGGGTGAAAAAAGTGTATGTCCAGGCAGGCACGCCGTTCCGTATGTTGCCGGATAACATCAACCAATGGTATGTACGCAACGCCTCTGGCACGATGGCACCGCTTTCTGCCTACTCGTCTACCGAATGGACCTATGGTTCACCGCGATTGGAACGCTACAACGGCATCCCGTCAATGGAGATTTTAGGTGAAGCGGCGGCCGGGAAAAGTACCGGTGACGCTATGAAATTTATGGCAGACCTGGTCGCTAAACTTCCGGCAGGCGTCGGCTACTCATGGACCGGACTGTCGTATCAGGAAGCGTTATCCTCAAACCAGGCTCCTGCACTGTATGCCATTTCACTGGTCGTGGTGTTCCTCGCCCTCGCCGCACTCTATGAGAGCTGGTCAATTCCGTTCTCGGTGATGTTGGTTGTTCCGTTAGGCGTCGTTGGCGCATTACTGGCCACCGATCTGCGCGGCTTAAGTAATGACGTCTACTTCCAGGTTGGTTTGCTGACCACCATCGGGCTTTCCGCCAAGAACGCCATCCTGATTGTCGAATTTGCCGTTGAGATGATGCAGAAAGAAGGGAAAACGCCGATAGAGGCAATCATCGAAGCGGCGCGGATGCGTTTACGCCCAATCCTGATGACCTCTCTGGCCTTTATTCTCGGCGTGCTGCCGCTGGTTATCAGTCATGGTGCCGGTTCTGGCGCGCAAAACGCGGTAGGTACCGGCGTGATGGGCGGGATGTTTGCCGCAACAGTGCTGGCAATTTACTTCGTTCCGGTCTTTTTCGTTGTAGTGGAACATCTCTTTGCCCGCTTTAAAAAAGCGTAACGTGTAAATGAGAGTAAGGTTGAACGTGAAGGTTCAGCCTTACTCTTTCCTGCTAACCATTCACCACTCAACAACCAGCTAACAGTCAGGAATACCAGGCTTAGTACACAGCACTGAAAGTAGAAACCACTCCAGCCATTCGTCATCAATTTGAACAGCACAATACTGACCCACATTCCCGTAATCGTATGAATTGTCAGCTTAATAATCCCAAACATGCCGAGTCTTTTCCTCCTGAAAATACCTATACCGCCTGGCAAACTGCGAAAGAGAACTAGCCGGTAGCCCGGCAGAAATCATCAGGGAAGAGTTTCACATGAAGCAGGTGTGAGATCCTGACCAATATTCAAATGCAAAATATGTCAGGAAAAGGTACCTGGCGAATGTTGCGCAAACTGATGTGGCGTTACACCATAATATTGTCGAAATGTGTTTATAAAGTACGACGTACTGCTATAGCCACATTTTTCTGCAATAGTATGCAGAGGAATTTGACGTAACTCGAGTAATCGTCTGGCCATCGACATCCTGGAAGCGAGTAATATTTTACTGAAACAGGTATTTTCATCCTGCAACTTTTTTTTGATGAGACTCTCGCTGGTATACATTCTTTCCGCGATATCGCGCAGATACCAACGTTTGGCGATATCAAAGCTAATAAGGCGTTCAACTTTTCCTCAAACAGTGCTGATGCTATTGAAAAGTAAGGGGATCAGTTCTTTCTTATGAGAAAACATCGATAAACAGGAAAGGTAGAGCATATTGCTCAGTATCGGTGAATTTACCCCGGATTCATTGAAGCTATCAAAAATCGCCGTCACCAGCGGCATGGGGGGTGACTGGTTAATTAATAGACGGTCTTTGCTATGTAACCCTAAATTGCGTGGTAGCTGACGAATATTTTGTAAGTAATGGCAAACTGTCAGCTCATCGATATCCAGTCGTCGCGTATCCGGTGAACAAAACGCAAAATCGTCTGCCAAATTTTTCTCCAGCAGCACGATACTCTCGTTATGCAGCGATATTTTATGCTGTTCATGATAAATATCGAATGAACGACGAATGAGGATCACCGAGCAGACATGAGTCATGATTATCCCTTATATTTCATACTGCGATTATTTCAATTTCAGTATACTAATGAAATGTTGCCAGACTGTTTCTTAGCGCAAAAACTGCCAGATTTGGTAGGACCAAAATTTATCCACAAAGTAGTTTTGCATAACAGTTAATTGATAATAAGTAAATGCAGCACGAATATATTTTCGCACAGCGTATAGCTTATGTTTATAAAAAAATGGCTGATCTTATTTCCAGTAAAAGTTATATTTAACTTACTGAGAGCACAAAGTTTCCCGTGCCAACAGGGAGTGTTATAACGGTTTATTAGTCTGGAGACGGCAGACTATCCTCTTCCCGGTCCCCTATGCCGGGTTTTTTTTATGTCTGAGTAAAATTCTATAATCTTATTCCTTCCGCAGAACGGTCAGTGCCGTAAAAATTTCCTTGCGCAACAATACTTGCCGCCGAGTCACGGTTCGGCAATCCCTGCGCCGATCGCTCCTGATACTCTGTGGGCGTCATCCCATAATAATTTCGAAAGACGTAAATGAAATACGACACGCTGTGATATCCACAGGACACTGCGACTCGCTTAATTGAAAAGCCATGTATAACAATAAGTTGCAAAGCACGTTGCATTCTACACTCAGTAAGCAACTGTGAATATGATGTCTCTTCTTCGCGCAATTTTTTCTTTAACAGGCTTGGACTCATCAACAGCTCGCTGGCGATTCGAGCTAGTGTCCACTCATGGGCGATATTATTATTGATAACCGTACAAACTCGTGTTCGCATGTTCGGTTGCAAAACGTTCAAAAGCAGCGGTATAAAGTGCTCATCCTCAAGAAAAACAGATAACAACGCAAAGATTAATGCTCTTTTACGTAGCATTTCTGCATAGCGAAGATTCTTATTCTGCGATAGTTGCGCAACTTCCTGAAAAACAGGAATATCTCTGCTACAGTGATGAACGAGTAATGAAGAAATTTTTTTATGTGCATGAAGATTTAATGCCTCCTCCTTGAGCATCGGCAGAAATAATGAAAGCGTATCCCTTGATACTAATACAAAATTTTCAACACACTTATCTACTCGAATTTGGCTTGCATCCGCAAAAACCAGGTCACCGCCATTAAAATAGCGATATTCACCATTAACCATGGTGAGAATATATTTATGTCTTGCGTACGCAATTAGACAATTCCCATGTAATGATTGCATAGTTGACTTAATATTACATAAACATATTACTGTTAATTAATGTAGCACGCCGCCCTCTTAAGTCAAATTGATTGATAAATAAATTTAAACGAAGCGGGAGAACAGGATGATAATGTGTGATGTTCTACGGGCAGGATGACTGGATTTATAATACAAAAACGTGTTTAAGAACGCAGTGAAATTAATAGCAAGCAAATAATCCCTTTTCGTGACATTAAAGGCAATCGCTACATTTAATAAACATTCATATAACATATATCTTATCAACACGATGAATAGACAGCCAATATATTATTGCGATTAATAAGCAACCGAATGCCCAGCTGTTTTTTTAAAGGCTGGGCATTCGGTTTTTACAACGTTATGTTATCAGGTGTGTTTAAAGCTGTTCTGCTGGGCAATACCCTGCAGTTTCGGGTGATCGCTGAGATATTTCAGGGAGGCTTTGTAGTCTTCCAGCAACAGTTCAGCAAAGTCCATTTCGAAGCCGCGACGACACATAATGCGCATCACCACGATGTCGGTGGCTTCACCGCCGAGAGTGAAGGCCGGAACCTGCCAGCCGCGCAGACGCAGACGTTCAGAGAGGTCGTACAGGGTGTATCCCGGATCTTCACCATCTTTCAGTTTGAAGCAAACCGCCGGGATGCCTTCGTCCGGGCGACCCGTACAGATGAACTCATACGGCCCCAGTTTGGCGATTTCATCCGCCAGATAAGCGGCAACCTGGTAAGAGGCGTTCTGTACTTTGGTATAGCCTTCACGACCGAGGCGCAGGAATTCATAGTACTGTGCAATTACCTGACCCGCCGGGCGGGAGAAGTTGATGGCAAAAGTACCAATTTGACCACCCAGGTAGTCAACGTTGAACACCAGTTCCTGCGGCAGCGCTTCTTCGTCACGCCAGATAACCCAGCCGCAGCCCAGCGGAGCCAGACCGAATTTATGGCCTGAAGCACTGATCGATTTCACACGCGGCAGGCGGAAGTCCCAGACGATATCCGGGGCGACGAACGGTGCCAGGAAGCCACCGCTGGCAGCGTCGATGTGCATGTCGATGTCGATACCGGTGTCGGCCTGGAATTTATCCAGCGCATCGTGCAGCGGTTGTGGGAACTCATAGTTACCGGTGTAGGTCACGCCGAAAGTCGGCACCACGCCGATGGTGTTTTCGTCACAGGCTTCAATCATGCGTTTCGGGTCCATAAACAACTGACCGGGGCGCATAGGGATCTCACGCAGCTCCACATCCCAGTAGCGGGCGAATTTATGCCAGCAGATTTGTACCGGACCGCACACCAGGTTTGGTTTATCCGTTGGTTTGCCTGCAGCTTCCATACGCTTGCGCCAACGCCATTTCATCGCCATCCCGCCGAGCATACAGGCCTCGGAAGAACCAATGGTGTTGGTGCCAACGGCCTGACCATTTTTCGGCGCAGGCGCATGCCACAGATCGGCAACCATATTTACGCAACGCAGGTCGATGGCTGCGGATTGCGGATATTCTTCTTTGTCGATCCAGTTTTTATTGATCGACAAATCCATCAATTTATGGACGTTTTCGTCGTCCCAGGTCTGGCAGAAAGTGGCCAGGTTCTGACGAGCGTTGCCATCAAGATATAATTCATCATTGATAATCTGGAATGCGACATCATCGCGCATTTCGTGCAGCGGAAATCGTTTTGACTCCGCGATAGTAGAAATGGCCTTTGCGCCAAAACGTGAATCGAGTAGTTCTGAGCGGAAATCCGTTAACAGCTTCTGGTCCATTTCGAACTCCTTAAATTTATTTGAAGGCAATAAAAAAGTAGGATTTATCCGCAATGGAAGCAAGGCATTACAGGCTTAATTTAAATAACAAAATCCTAAGCAGAAAAACGACTTTTTATAATATAAACATTTAACATGATAATATTAAAAACAGACTTTATTATCGTAATAAAAATCGCCCAAACATTCCTGTTCGGGCGATCAAATTAATTATTGTTTATCCTGCATATACGGCGTGTACACCCCGTTCAGACTGTGCAGGAAAGCTACGATATCATCCACATCCTCCTGCGGCAGCTCTTTGCCTACCTGATAGCGCAGCATCAGTTTCACCGCCCCGTCCAGCGTCGGCACGTCACCGCGATGGAAGTACGGTGCCGTTAAAGCAACGTTACGTAAACCGGGTACTTTCTGACGCAATTTATCACGCTCTTCTTTAGTCACATTCATACGACCAATATCCGCCGCCGTAATTTCCCCAAAGTTAAAGTCTTTTTTCAGCCCCAACGGTTCAAAGGAACGTCCGCCGAGAATAATACCACCATGACAAGTTGCACATTTATTATCTTTAAATAATTGATAGCCTTTTTTCTGTTGCGCCGTCAGCGCATTTTCATCTCCACGCAACCATTTATCAAATGGGGAATCCGGCGTAATTAATGTTTTCTCAAATTCAGCAATGGCATCAGTAATATTTTCGCCACTGAAACCTTGCGGATAAACTTCGAGGAACTGCGCTTTAAGCTGCGGATCTTTTTCCAGCTTAGCAATAATTTCGTCCCAGGATTTCGACGCCATTTCAATCGGGTTCAACGGCGGTCCACCTGCCTGATCCTGCAATGTTGCCGCACGACCATCCCAGAACTGCTCAACGTTAAATACTGAGTTAAATACCGTCGGCGCGTTAATCGGCCCAACTGCGCCACCAACACCAATCGATGTTTTTCTGCCATCGACGCCCCCCGCATTCAACGCATGGCAATGAGCGCATGAAATGGTGCTATCAGCCGATAAACGGGGATCGTGATACAGCGCAAAGCCCAACGCCACTTTTTGCGCATCGGTAGGCAGTTTTTGCGGGATGGGCTGCACCGGTTCATTGCGATGCTCCGGAGCAGTATCATTGCTGGCGTAATATTCCGCGCGCTGTTTTGCAATCCAGGCCAGTATTTCCGCCCGCTCTTCATCACTCACCTTACCCGCCCAGTGTAGCGCGGTATAACGCGTTGGTGGCATAGTTTCATACTGCATCACCCATTCAATCTTATTCAGATCGCTTTGCGAAACGGGTTTATCAGCCAGCAGTGCCGCACGCACGGCCTCGAGGTTAAAAGATTTATATCCAAGCTTAATGTCGTAATCCATCAACTGTTTCGCGCCAGGAATATAATAATAGGCGGGTAATTCTGCCGAAGGCGTGTGGCAATAGTCGCATCCTTTTTCGCGGAGAAAGCCTAAAACCTTATTATTTTCACTGACAGCAGATGCCTGAACATCGGCCTGTTTACTGCGTTTATTATCGTGGTACCACACATAACCAGATAACCCTAAATAGCAAATCGCGACGCCAGCCAGGCCGATCGCGGTAATACGTGAGACCATTTTCATTATTCTTCCCTCACGGTGGTGAGTTATTGTGACCCAGAAAATTTTCCAGAATGCTGCAAACGTCTCTGCGAGACAAAGCCATCATAAAAAACAGGGAGATACGCTTTTTGATAGGAATCAATCAATTACATGAATATAAACTATCAATAAGATAGCCTGTGCCTATTACCCAGATCAGGAATGGCATATCATGATTGCGGCGAGAGCAGGATTGAATGTTCTGAAAATGAAAAACAACACGAAATCCGTATTTTTATAAATTCCATGGATATTAGTGCGTTATATTTTTTGACAGGTTAATAAACGTGATCCACCGCACGCTTTGTCGCCCACCAGGCGGAGCGAATGACTACCCTTAAAGAAAAGCCCGATAATTAGCGACGAATTTCGGAGGTTGGATCCTTATGCTCAATCAGAAAATTCAAAACCCTAATCCAGACGAACTGATGATCGAAGTCGATCTCTGCTATGAGCTGGACCCGTATGAATTAAAACTGGATGAGATGATCGAGGCAGAACCGGAACCCGAGATGATTGAAGGGCTGCCCGCCTCTGATGCGCTGACGCCTGCCGATCGCTATCTCGAACTGTTCGAGCATGTTCAGTCGGCGAAAATTTTCCCCGACAGTAAAACCTTTCCCGACTGCGCACCCAAAATGGACCCGCTGGATATTTTAATCCGCTACCGTAAAGTGCGCCGTCATCGTGATTTTGACTTGCGCAAGTTTGTTGAAAATCACTTCTGGCTGCCGGAGGTCTACTCCAGCGAGTATGTATCGGACCCGCAAAATTCCCTGAAAGAGCATATCGACCAGCTGTGGCCGGTGCTAACCCGCGAACCACAGGATCACATTCCGTGGTCTTCTCTGCTGGCGCTACCGCAGTCATATATTGTCCCGGGCGGCCGTTTTAGCGAAACCTACTATTGGGATTCCTATTTCACCATGCTGGGGCTGGCGGAAAGTGGTCGGGAAGATTTGCTGAAATGCATGGCCGATAACTTCGCCTGGATGATCGAAAACTATGGTCACATCCCCAACGGCAACCGCACCTATTATTTGAGCCGATCGCAACCACCGGTTTTTGCGCTGATGGTGGAGTTGTTTGAAGAAGATGGTGTACGCGGTGCGCGCCGCTATCTCGACCACCTTAAAATGGAATATGCCTTCTGGATGGACGGTGCAGAATCGTTGATCCCTAATCAGGCCTATCGCCATGTTGTGCGGATGCCGGACGGATCGCTGCTCAACCGTTATTGGGACGATCGCGACACGCCGCGTGACGAATCCTGGCTTGAGGACGTTGAAACCGCGAAACATTCTGGTCGCCCGCCCAACGAGGTGTACCGCGATTTACGCGCGGGAGCGGCCTCAGGTTGGGATTACTCTTCCCGTTGGCTGCGTGATACTGGTCGTCTGGCGAGCATTCGTACCACCCAGTTCATCCCCATCGATCTGAATGCCTTCCTGTTTAAACTGGAGAGCGCCATCGCCAACATCTCGGCGCTGAAAGGCGAGAAAGAGACAGAAGCGCTGTTCCGCCAGAAGGCCAGTGCCCGTCGCGATGCGGTAAACCGTTACCTCTGGGATGATGAAAACGGCATCTACCGCGATTACGACTGGCGACGCGAACAACTGGCGCTGTTTTCCGCTGCCGCCATTGTGCCGCTCTATGTCGGCATGGCGAACCATGAACAGGCCGATCGTCTGGCAAACGCCGTACGCAGCCGGTTACTGACACCTGGCGGGATTCTGGCAAGCGAGTACGAAACCGGTGAACAGTGGGATAAACCCAATGGCTGGGCACCGTTACAATGGATGGCAATTCAGGGATTTAAAATGTATGGCGATGACCTTCTGGGTGATGAAATCGCGCGCAGCTGGCTGAAAACGGTGAATCAGTTCTATCTGGAACAGCACAAAATGATCGAGAAATACCATATTGCCGATGGTGTTCCCCGCGAAGGCGGCGGTGGCGAGTATCCGTTGCAGGATGGGTTTGGCTGGACTAACGGTGTGGTACGCCGTTTAATTGGTTTGTACGGCGAACCATAATATTTTTACAGCCAGCCGCTAACTTCCTGCTGGCTGTAAAATTATCCTCTTCAGGAGGAGATATTTAACATCATTGCCGCCTGGGTGCGATTTTTCACTTCCAGACGGCGATACAGGGATTCCAGATGCGCTTTTACCGTTCCGGTACTGATATTCAGCGCTCTGCCGATCTCCTTATTTGATTCGCCCGCCGCTAACATGGTTAAAATCTCCCGCTGGCGGGCGCTTAACGATTTGAGATCTTTAATGTCCTTTTCCGGCGTCGTCCGCCAGTCTCCAGGCAGAAACATCATCCCCATCGCCGCACTATATACCGCCAATTCTTATTACCGTAAAAAATTAATGCCGGAAGGCGAACAATCCAAATAAGAACCATGATACAGGAATTTCAAATAAGAGTCTTGCCTGAACAAGCAGCCAACGAACAGTCACTGAAACAGTTCATCGGACATGACAAGGGATTGGATATACGTACCATCCATGCCCTTCGCATCTTAAAAAGGAGCATAGACGCACGTCAACGCACCATCTATGTAAATTTGAAAGTACGCCTATATATTAATGAAATGCCACAAGATGAGGAGTTCACCCGTACTATATATAATAAGGTAGATGGAAAACCACAAGTCATTGTCGTGGGAGCAGGACCGGGCGGACTTTTTGCTGCTTTGCGATTAATAGAGTTAGGACTCCGGCCTGTCGTAGTGGAACGAGGTAAGAATGTACGCGATAGAAAAATAGATATCGCCCGTATCAGCCGTGAGCACAAAGTTGCCCCTGAAAGCAACTACAGTTTCGGAGAAGGAGGAGCAGGAGCCTACTCAGACGGCAAACTCTATACCCGAAGCAAAAAGCGAGGGAATGTGAACAAAATTCTGAATGTATTCTGCCAACATGGCGCCAGTACCTCCATCCTGGCAGATGCCCATCCCCACATCGGTACAGACAAGTTGCCGCGTGTGATTGAAAATATGCGGAATACCATCATAGAATGTGGTGGTGAAGTGCATTTCGAAACACGAATGGATTCCCTTATTATAGAAAAAAACAAAATCACAGGTATAGAAACAAATACCGGAAAGACTTTCAAAGGACCTGTTATTCTGGCTACCGGACATTCCGCACGGGATGTGTATCGGTGGTTGTATGACAATGGTATAGAGATGGAAACCAAAGGAATTGCAGTAGGAGTACGTTTGGAACACCCGTCCATGCTGATTGACCAAATACAATATCATAATAAAAACGGACGTGGAAAGTATCTGCCTGCCGCTGAATATAGCTTTGTGACACAAGTAGAAGGACGTGGTGTCTATAGTTTTTGTATGTGTCCGGGAGGATTTGTTGTTCCTGCCGCAAGCGGTCCGCATCAGATTGTAGTAAACGGCATGAGTCCCAGCAACCGCGGCTCCAAATGGAGCAACTCCGGCATGGTGGTAGAAATCAGGCCGGAAGATCTGGCGGAAAATAATCTTTTTACAGAAGAATTAAAAACGAAAAGTGAAGAATTAAAAGCCACTAATAAAAATCATGGTCAATGGACTACCGACCATTGTCCATTAACCATGATGTATTTCCAAGAAGCATTGGAGGCCTCCTGCTGGCAGCAAGGCAATATGCGCCAAACCGCACCTTCACAACGAATGGTGGACTTCACCCGCAAAAAACTAAGCTATGATTTACCCGACAGTTCGTATAGTCCGGGATTAGTTTCCTCTCCCCTGCATTTTTGGATGCCTGCATTCATTACCGACCGTTTGAGCAAAGGTTTCCAACAATTCGGAAAGAGCAGCCATGGCTTCCTGACCAATGAAGCAGTGATGATTGGTGTAGAAACACGCACGTCGGCTCCGGTACGGATCCTGCGAGATAATGAGACACTGCAACATGTCACTGTCAATGGGTTATTTCCTTGTGGAGAAGGAGCAGGTTACGCCGGAGGAATTGTTTCAGCAGGTATCGATGGAGAAAAATGTGCTGAAGCAGCAGCCACTTATTTAGGAGTAAGGACAGATTAAACCTATCCGAAAATGATTTACAGCACATATGCGGGCGCATTCAAATGCGCCCCTACAAATAAATGATTGGTGATGTTGCCTAAAAGAAGATTTCTTTGTCTTTATGAATCTGTTTTTTATAAAAGATATGTATCTTTGCACCAAAGAAAACATCATGCATCATCCCGAAATAGCCATAGTAGACCCAAATACCCTCACTTGCCTGGGGTTAAAAAACATTTTGGAAGATATCATTCCAATGGCTACTATCCGTGTATTCCATTCCTTTGGTGAGCTGACGGATGACACACCGGACATGTATGCCCATTATTTTATCTCTGCCCAAATCTATTTTGAACATACTTCCTTCTTTTTACTTCGTAAACCAAAAACAATTGTATTAGCAGGAGGTGACAACCAACCTCAATTATCCGGTGTTCCCAAGCTGAATATCTACCAAGATGAAGGTTCTTTGATAAAAGACATCCATCAATTGCGCCAATATGGACATCAGGCAAGAAAACAAGCAGCAGATAAAGCAATGCACATAGAAAAAACGGAACATGAATTGTCTGTCCGGGAAATAGAAGTATTGATACTTATCACCAAAGGACTTATCAACAAAGAGATAGCC
>ENA-OWON01000372-OWON01000372.1-gut-metagenome-genome-assembly--contig:-NODE-372-length-18449-cov-7.555683_pt1 | contig 18449 bp, 15 predicted proteins | sample MGYA00248257_ERZ651798 | MGnify/ENA primary metagenome ERZ651798 (study PRJEB26908, sample SAMEA4031708) | gut metagenome | biome: gut; feature: normal infant; material: stool | place: China | collected 2015... | reverse complement strand
ATACTTTTTAAAAGCTTAGGGAAGAGAACTTCAATAGGTTCATACTATGATGAAAAAAGCTTAACTAAATGTTATTGCCCCCGTCCCTTCTGGCCTCCCCGGCCTCTCGCCTTAATCTAAAATAATCAAAGCCATAAATACAAGGTCTTCTGTTCCTGTATTCTTTAATCCATGTCCGCAATTATCCGGTGTGAATGTCTTATCTCCTGCTTTTACCATGCGTTTTGTTCCATTATCATCATATTCTCCTTCTCCGGAAATGATGTAATATGTTTCACTTTCGTTGTGATGTTCGTGGTATCCAAGAGAACATCCAGGCTCGATAGTTACCTGTGCATATAATCCGCACTTGCCATTCAGTTCCTTTGCATCAAGAATTCTTTTTACAATTACATGACCTTCTCCGCCACACATGTTTTCAATACGCTCTGTTGTCATAATATCTGATTCCTTTCTTTTTTAATTATTTATATTATAAAACGCTGTTCAAAAATGTTCAATCACATTTATATCGTATTTTTATATTGAAAGTACTCGAAAGTTGTCGAAAGTGACAATTGACGAAATCTATATTTTATGAGAAAATAAAGTAAGTGTGATGTTAATTAATTATCAAACATTATACGCGAGACAAATCATACATATTTGAAAGGAGTTTTAACATGATTTATTCTAAAGAAGTTGAACTGATGTGTCCGGTTGCTCAGGGTGCAAATCACGGACCAGCTCCAATCCCAGAAGAGGCTAAATGGGTACAGGCAAAAGAAGTGAAAGATATCTCTGGTTTTACACATGGTGTAGGCTGGTGTGCTCCACAGCAGGGTGCTTGTAAACTTACTCTTAATGTAAAAGACGGAATCATTCAGGAAGCATTGGTAGAGACAATTGGATGTTCAGGAATGACTCATTCTGCTGCTATGGCATCTGAAATTCTTCCAGGTAAAACAATTCTTGAAGCATTGAATACAGACCTTGTATGTGATGCAATCAACACAGCTATGAGAGAGCTGTTCTTACAGATTGTATACGGAAGAACACAGAGTGCATTCTCTGAAGACGGACTTGCTATCGGAGCTGGACTGGAAGACCTTGGTAAAGGACTTCGTTCTCAGGTAGGAACAATGTACGGAACACTCGCAAAAGGTCCTCGTTACCTGGAGATGGCAGAAGGATATGTAACAGGTATCGCTCTTGATGAGAACGATGAGATCATTGGATACCAGTTCGTAAGCCTTGGAAAATTCACAGACTTCGTTAAAGCTGGAGATACTCCAAACGAAGCTTGGGAAAAAGCAAAAGGACAGTACGGACGTGTTGCTGACGCTGTTAAGATCATCGACCCACGTAAAGAATAATCACAACGAACGGACTTGTCCGTTTTATGGAAAATAAGCGTTAAATAAATCAGGAGGACAATTAAATGGCTTTATTTGAATCATATGAGAGAAGAATTGATAAAATCAATGCAGTACTGAACAGCTATGGCATTGCTTCTATCGAAGAAGCAGAAAAGATTACAAAGGATGCCGGTCTTGATGTTTACAATCAGATCAAAGGTATTCAGCCAATCTGTTTCGAAAACGCTTGCTGGGCATACATCGTAGGTGCAGCAATCGCAATTAAAAAAGAATGTAGAACAGCTGCTGAGGCTGCTGCTGCTATCGGTGAAGGACTTCAGGCATTCTGTATCCCAGGTTCTGTTGCTGACCAGCGTAAAGTAGGTCTTGGACATGGTAACCTTGGAAAGATGCTTCTGGAAGAAGATACAGACTGTTTCGCATTCCTTGCAGGTCACGAATCATTCGCAGCTGCTGAGGGTGCTATCGGTATCGCTGAGAAAGCTAACAAAGTTCGTAAAAAACCTCTTCGTGTTATCCTGAACGGTCTTGGAAAAGATGCTGCAAAGATCATTTCAAGAATCAATGGATTCACATATGTACAGACAGAATATGATTACTACACAGGAGAACTGAAGGAAGTTCAGAGAATCGCTTACTCTGACGGACTTCGTTCTAAAGTAAACTGCTATGGTGCTAACGATGTACGTGAAGGTGTTGCTATCATGCACAAAGAAGGTGTAGACGTTTCTATCACAGGTAACTCTACAAACCCAACACGTTTCCAGCATCCAGTTGCAGGTACATATAAAAAAGAATGTATCGAACAGGGCAAGAAATATTTCTCAGTAGCTTCAGGTGGTGGTACAGGACGTACACTTCACCCAGATAACATGGCTGCTGGTCCTGCTTCTTATGGTATGACAGATACATTAGGACGTATGCACTCTGATGCACAGTTCGCTGGTTCTTCTTCAGTTCCTGCTCACGTTGAGATGATGGGTCTGATCGGTGCTGGTAACAACCCAATGGTTGGTATGACTGTTGCAGTTGCAGTTTCCGTAGAAGAAGCTGCTAAAGCTGGCAAGTTCTAAGAACTCGCGTAAAATAGCCAGTTCTCAAACTTACAAGAACTGGTAAAAATCAATAAAATTTACTTCATTTGTCGATTATTTGTCGATAATTGTAGATTTAAAAAGGGAGAGAAACATTAAGTTTCTCTCTTTTTATTAAGACAGTAACAATTTATATCCCCCGGTATTTCTACCGGGGATTTCTTATTAGAACAACTGGAATCTATCCATTGGAACACCAAGGCATCCTGCGTAACCATCCTGACCATTTTGGGATCATTCCAGTTACATCCAGAAGCTCCACCATGAATCTCGACAGATCTATGCGGACATGATGTTGCATACATTTCTTGATGCAATCGAATTGTGTTCTGGTTTTGTTCGATGCCGTACTGCTTACATTTCTGCGCTGCTAACTGTAATGCTTTCTCTTCTTTGCTCTTGAAAATATCGATATCGCCCATGCTCTGACAGACTTCGATTGACAGATAATTATTGTTTCCGTTGGTATCTCCACAATGCCATGCGTGATTAATATCATCTTCTGCCTGCAATATACCATCATGTGCTACATAATAATGGGCAAACCCATTTTCCAGATTATGTGTCTGCAACCACTTTTGATAGAAGGCTGCGTTTGCGTTCTGACTTCCTGCATCATTGTGAATGAAACCCCAATCGGATTAGTTCCTCTCCCTCCTTCCACCATCATTATACAGCAAAATGAGAAGCGTTCCATGAATAATTATCCGTAATCATACTAACTGGTTGAATTATTACGTATATCAGGTTACACCTTACATTATTCTCTATTCTCCTGTACGTTCATTAATAATTGAAAATATTTTCATGTTTCGTGAAGTTTTTCTTGTATTTATGAAAAAATCATAATAATTTCCTATTAAAAGCAGGACATGACATAGGGAGAATACAAAGCACGTGTTTGCACGTGTATTTCATCGACACACGTGTTAGTACGTGTTATAATATAGTTATGATAAGGAAAGGTGATACAAAAGATGCCTTTAACATCAAATGAAATGCTTAAACTTCTAAAGAAGATGGCGGTTTCTGGATTACATTTCCAGATTTTCCAGATTTTCCAGAATCTTTCACTGAGGGAGACGACATGCAACAGGCTTATGAAATAGCTGTTGATGCATTGGGGCTTAACTTTTCGCAGGTTCTTCAAGAAGCATTGATTTCGAAGCTTTAAATAAAATAAGTCTCACTTATAGCATTAATTAATTAAAATCAGGCATATGCTTTATACTATCAAAGAAAGGATGTGATTATATGCCATTATTAAAAAAGGATATTTACACTGTTGAAGACATCTACGCACTTCCCGCTGGACAGCGTGCAGAGCTGATAGATGGTCAAATTTATAATATGGCACCACCAAGCTATCTTCATCAGAGACTTGTAATGGAACTTTCCGCAACAATCCGAGATTATATCAAATCCCACAAAGGATCTTGCGAGGTTTTGCCCGCTCCCTTTGCCGTTTTCCTCAATCAGGACGACCGAAACTATGTAGAACCGGATATCTCCGTTATCTGCGATTCTGATAAGCTAAATGACAAAGGATGCAATGGTGCTCCTGATTTCATTATTGAAATTGTATCACCTAGTAGCCAACGAATGGATTATTTAACCAAGTTATTCAAATACCGCACAGCTGGTGTTCGTGAATATTGGATTGTGAATCCAATGACACAGACGATTCAGACTTACTTTTTCGGTGACCAGGAAGACTTCCATCAATATTCTTTTAATGATGAGATTGCTGTTGGCATCTATGATGATTTGAATATCTGCATTTCAGATTTGCTGAAATAACAAAAACTGCTCCCACACCAATAGAGAACCGTTACCAATATATAGAAAAGCGACTATGCCTCCAGTTTAACCGGAAAGCATAGTCGCTTTTTCTAATCTGTCACATATATTTTACTTTGTTAATCTATCACTCTTTTTACTTTATATAAAGCTATTTATGAAATATTTGTATATCCCATCAGTGACTCATCCACAGCCTTTGCTACAGCTCTTCCTTCTGCTATAGCCCATACAACTAAAGACTGTCCTCTGTGCATATCACCTGCCGTAAATATGTTTTTCTTACTGCTTTCATATTCTCCAGGTTTTGTCGCTACATTGGTTCTATTGGTCAGATCAACACCAAAATCTGATGTTACATACTCTTGACTTCCCAGAAATCCTGCTGCAATTAAAACTATATCTGCCTTTAATTCATGTTCGGTTCCTTTGACCGGCTTGAAATTCTCAAGTTCTACCGTCTTTACTGCACAAAGCTCGCCTTTTGCATTTTTCAAAAATTCTGTAACCGTTGTTTTGAAAATTCTAGGATCTTTTCCGAATTTATAAATTGCTTCCTCCTGTCCATAATCAGTCTTAAGGACTTTCGGCCACTCTGGCCATGGATTATTTTCTGCTCTTTTAAGTGGTGCCGCCGGCATCATCTCAAGCTGGGTAACATTTTTTGCACCCAATCTTATAGCAGTTCCGACACAGTCATTTCCTGTATCTCCGCCACCGATCACGACAACGTTTTTTCCTTTTAAACTGCCAAACGAAAAGTCTTTTGCTTTTATTACCTTTTCATCATCGTAGTCATTATCCATTAATTTTTTGCTTACTTCTGACAAGAAATCAACTGCAAAATAAATGCCTTTTGCATCTCTTCCCGGTGCATTGATATCTCTTGGATTGGATGCCCCACAACAGAGTATAACTCTGTCATAGGCTTTTACCAAATCCTTTCCTTTTATATCTTTACCCACATTTACACCGCATTTAAATTCTATTCCTGCATTCTCCATAAGCTGCACACGTCTGTCTATGCTTCTCTTATCAAGCTTCATATTCGGAATTCCATATCGAAGTAATCCACCTACACGATCTTTTCTCTCGTATACTGTGACACTATGTCCTCTTCTATTTAAAAGCAGTGCGGCTGTCAGTCCGGCAGGTCCGCTGCCTACTATTGCAATTTTCTTTCCAGTTCTTACCTCTGGTTCCTTTTCTTCTACCAGTCCATTTTCGAAAGCATAATCTATAATCGCTCTCTCGTTACTTTTTGTAGCAACAGGCTGTTCATATATGCCCTGTGTACATGCCGCCTCACAAAGTGCAGGACACACTCTTGATGTAAATTCTGGAAAACAATGTGTCTTGCTAAGTCTATAATATGCCTGCTCAAGATTTCCCATACTAACCAGATCATTTGTCTCTGGAACCAGATTGTGGAGTGGGCATCCTGATGCCATTCCAGCTATCATTGTTCCTGCCTGACAAAAAGGTATCCCGCATGACATACATCTTTTAGCTTCGCATATCTGTTCTTCCTGTGGAAGACCCTTATGAAATTCTTCAAAATTCTGTATTCTTAATTCTACGCTAACTGTCTCTCCCATAATCGTCTCCACCTCCTTATGCATTTTCTTTCTGACTTTTATAAAAAGCTTCTATCTGTGCTTCTTTGATGCTCATTCCGTGCTCGATAAAATCTTCTGTGTACTGAACGATTTTTTTGTAATCGGAAGGAATGATTTTTTTAAATTTTGGAAGATATTCGTCAAAGTTATCTAAAATCAATTTTGCTTTTGCAGAACCTGTGTATTTAGCATGATTTTCAAGAAGCTTTTTGAGTTCTTCTCTGTCAGACTTATGCTCTATGCTTTCCATCAGAACCATCTCTTTGTTCAGGTTTCTATAAAGCGAATTATTTTCATCCAACACATATGCGATTCCACCGCTCATACCTGCTGCAAAATTCTTTCCTGTAGGTCCAATGATCACTGCGACACCACCGGTCATATATTCACAACCATGTTCTCCTACGCCTTCTACTACTGTTTTGGCACCTGAGTTACGTACACAGAATCTTTCTCCTGCCATTCCACCTACGTAAGCTTCACCGGATGTTGCTCCATAAAGAGCTACATTTCCAACAATAATATTTTCCTGAGGATTATATGCTGCATCAGCTGGAGTTTTTACTATAAGTTTTCCTCCAGAGAGACCTTTTCCAAAATAGTCATTGCTGTCTCCCACCAGATTAAGTGTCAGTCCTGCCGGGATAAATGCACCGAAGCTCTGGCCTCCAGATCCTTTACAGTTTACAGTGATTGTATCTGCTTTAAGACCATCGTGATGATGTCTTGTAATTTCAGAACCGATAAGAGTACCAAATGCTCTGTCTGTATTTATTACATCTACACCTACAACGGTCGGTTCTCCCTTTATTACTGCATCCATGAATTTGCGGTTCTTTGTCATCAGAAGTTTATCTTTCTTCTCATCCAGCTTGAAATCATAATAGCTCTTATCGTGGAAATCTGCTGAAACCGCACCGGAATCTCCAAGAATGGCGCTAACATCAATTTTAGCCTCCACTCCGCTAAGATCCGTTCTTTTTCTCAGTAAATCTGTTCTTCCGACCAGCTCATCTACACTCTTTACACCTAATTTTGCCATATATTCACGGAGTTCCTGTGCGATAAAACGCATAAAGTTCTCTACATATTCAGGTTTTCCCATGAATCGTTTTCTTAACTCAGGATTCTGTGTAGCCACACCCATTGGACATGTATCAAGATTACATACTCTCATCATTACGCAGCCTAATGTTACCAATGGTGCTGTTGCAAAGCCGTATTCCTCAGCTCCCAAAATTGCAGCAATTGCTACATCTCTTCCGCTCATGAGCTTTCCATCTGTTTCCACTACAACTCTGTTTCGAAGTCCGTTCTGGATAAGCGTCTGGTGTGTTTCTGCCAATCCCAGCTCCCAAGGCAATCCTGCATTATGGATTGAACTTATAGGAGCAGCTCCTGTTCCTCCATCATAACCTGAGATAAGAATAACGCCTGCACCGGCCTTTGCTACACCGGCTGCGATTGTTCCCACTCCTGTTTCAGATACCAGTTTCACAGAAATTCTAGCCGCATCATTGGCATTTTTCAAATCATAGATCAATTGTGCCAAATCTTCGATCGAATAAATATCGTGATGTGGCGGTGGTGAAATAAGGCTTACTCCCGGTGTTGAATGTCTTGTTTTCGCGATCCATGGATATACCTTCTTGCCTGGCAAATGTCCACCTTCTCCTGGTTTAGCACCCTGAGCCATCTTAATCTGAATTTCTCTTGCACTGCTTAAGTATCGGCTTGTAACACCAAATCTTCCACTTGCTACCTGCTTGATAGCTGAGCTTCTGTCTTCTTTACTTCCAGCACTTTCCAGTCTTTCATCGCTCTCTCCACCTTCACCACTGTTTGATTTACCATGTAAATGATTCATCGCAATAGCTAATGCTTCATGTGCTTCCTCAGAAATTGAGCCATATGACATCGCGCCTGTTTTAAATCTCTTTACGATCTCATCAACGCTTTCAACTTCCTCTAATGCCACTCCCTTTTCAGGGTAAGCAAATTCCATAAGACTTCTGATATATCCTGTCTGCTCTCCGTCTACCATTTTGGTATATTCTTTAAATTTTTCATAGTCGCCCTCTCTTGTAGCCATCTGCAACATATGAATTGTTGCAGGATTATATCTATGGCTCTCTCCCTGGGAGCGCATTTTATGTCTTCCTAAAGAATCAATAGACATATCTGTAGCCAGACCTAATGGATCAAATGCCTGTGAATGTTGTTTGTCTGTATTCTGTGCAATATCATCCAATGTAATTCCGCCGATTCTTGAAACTGTTCCTGCGAAATATTTATCGATTACACTCTTATCTATACCTAAAGCTTCAAAAATTCTGCTGCCTTGATATGACTGCAATGTAGAAATTCCCATCTTAGAAGCAATTTTTACTATCCCCTGAAGAATTGCATTATCATAATCTGAAACTGCTGCATAATAGTCTTTTTCTAAGAGACCGTCCTCTATCTGCTCTTTTATAGACGCATGAGCCAGATACGGATTGATCGCGCATGCTCCATATCCCAAAAGTGTAGCAAAATGATGCACAAGACAAGGCTCTGCAGTCTCAATTATAAGTGACATAGCCATACATTTTTTTGTCTGAACCAAATGATTGTGAACTGCGGCCACAGCTAACAGTGAAGGAATAGCTACATGATTTTCATCTACTCCTCTATCTGACAAAATGAGCACAGTAGCACCATCACGATACACTCTGTCCACTTCAACAAACAGATGATCAAGCGCTCTGTCTAATGGAGTGCTCTTATAGAAAAGTGTAGAAACCTTCTCTACTTTAAGTCCATCCTGGTTGAGTTTTGAAATCTTTAATAAATCAAGATCAGACAAAATCGGATTCTTTACCTTTAACACCTTACAGTTAGAAGGTTTTTCTGATAAAAGTTCTCCATTTTTTCCAATATATACTGTAGTAGCTGTCACGATTTTTTCTCTGGCAGCATCAATCGGAGGGTTTGTAACCTGAGCAAACAATTGTTTGAAATAGTAAAATAATGGCTGATAATGTTTTGAGAGTACTGCAATCGGTGTATCAATTCCCATCGCACCTACATGCTCTGCACCATTTGTAGCCATAGCCTTTATCTCATCCTTATAATCTTCATAGCTATAACCAAATGCTTTTTGCAGTCTTACCAATTCTTCCTTTGTATAGGAAGGTACTTTTTCATTCGGAATTTTTAAATCCTTCAACTTGCAAAGATTCGAATCCAGCCATTCACCATAAGGCTCTCTTCCTGCGTACTTATCCTTAAGCTCTGCATCCGAAACAATTCTTCCCTCTCTTGTATCTACAAGCAACATTTTTCCTGGGTGAAGACGTTCTTTTCTTAAAATGTGTTTTTCATCCAAAGGAAGAACACCGACCTCTGATGAAAGAATAAGTCTGTCATCATCCATCACATAGTAACGTGAAGGACGCAGACCATTTCTGTCAAGGATTGCTCCCATAACATCACCATCAGAAAAAAGAATCGAAGCAGGTCCATCCCAAGGCTCCATCATTGTTGCATAATATTGGTAGAAATCTCTTTCCTTCTGTGTAATTGTATCGTTGTGTTCCCATGGCTCCGGAATTAAAATCATTGCTGCAAGTGCCGGATCCATTCCACCCATAATCATAAATTCCAGTGCATTATCAAGCATCGCTGAATCGGATCCGGATGTTGATATAACAGGCAATACCTTTGTCAGCTCTTCATCTGTGAAGCAACTTGTATGAATCGTTTCTTCTCTTGCAAGCATCTTATCAACATTACTCTTGATCGTGTTTATTTCCCCGTTATGTACTACCAGACGATTTGGATGTGCACGAAGCCAGCTTGGATTCGTATTTGTAGAAAATCTTGAATGTACCATCGCTATCGCTGACTCATAATCTGCATCTAACAAATCAAGGAAAAATGTTCTAAGCTGACCAACCAAAAACATTCCCTTGTAAACAATCGTTCTGCAAGACAATGATGGCACATATGTATTATCGTTACTCTGTTCAAAAACACGTCTGATAACATATAGTTTTCTGTCAAAGTCCTGATCATTCTCCATACCTTGTGGTCTTTTGATAAATGCCTGATAGATTGCCGGACAGCTTTCCAAAGCCTTCTGTCCTAGTACAGTTTCTCTGGTAGGAACCTTTCTCCATCCCAGAAACTGCTGTCCTTCTTTTTCTACAATTATTTCAAACATTTTCATAGCCTGACTTCTTTTTAACTCATTCTGTGGGAAAAAGAACATACCTACTGCATATTCTCTTGCTCCACCAATCGTTATATTCGAATCAGATAATACTTTTTTAAAGAATTTATGAGGAATCTGGGTGAGGATTCCTACTCCGTCACCCGTCTTTCCCTCTCCGTCTTTACCTGCTCTGTGCTCTAAATTTTCTACAATTTTTAAAGCATCATCTACAATTGAGTGACTCTGCACTCCTTTTATATTTACAACGGTACCAATACCGCAATTATCATGTTCAAACGATGGGTCATATAAGCTTCTTTGATTCATACTATTGTTCCTCTTTCATTTCCACTTTTTTTCACTCATTTAATCGTACTATAAACCACTCTCGCCATAATTTGATAAAACTCTGGCAGATGGGTCATCCACATCGCAACCCTCCCACGCTTTATTTGGCATCCAGAAATCTACAACCATTTCGGCCTGTCCCGGATAATACTCTTCAAAAATTTCTCTGTATAAAAGAGATTCTTTTGTGAAAGGCTTTGCAAAAGAATATTTCTTAATCTTCTCATTGTATTCTTCGTCACTGTATTTTTCCTGTGCATACTCTTTGAGATAATCAACCATTGAATGTCCTACTGCATCAGAAAATGCAGCCTTCTCTCTCATAAGTATAGATTCCGGAAGGTAATCTCCCTCAAATGCATGTCTAAGCAAATATTTTCCTTTATTGTACTTATTCATTTTCATTTCCGGATCAATACTCATTACATACTCTACAAAATCCAAATCACCAAATGGCACTCTGGCCTCCATTGAGTTTGATGATATACATCTGTCTGCTCTCAAAACATCATACATATAAAGCTCTCTTATACGTTTTGCTGACTCTTCCTGAAAGCTCTTTGCATCTGGTGCAAAATCTGTATATTTATATCCAAATAATTCGTCTGAAATTTCTCCTGTTAAAAGCACTCTGACATCTGTCGTATTATGAATTGCTTTACAGATTAGATACATTCCGATACTTGCACGGATTGTGGTAATATCATAGGTTCCTAATACTGATATTACTTCCTTCAAAGCTCCTAATACTTCTTCCTTTGTAATAATGATTTCCGTATGGTCACTTCCGATATAGTCCGCTACTTCTTTGGCATATTTTAAATCAATTGCATCCGTACTCATACCAATCGCATAAGTCTTTATTGGTTTTTTCAATATTTTTGCTGACACCGCACATACCAAAGAGCTGTCAAGGCCTCCACTTAACAAGAAGCCAAGCGGTGCATCAGCATCCAGTCTCTTCTCTATGCCTGTGATTAATTTTTCTTTAATTTTGTGACATGCAGTTTCCAGATCATCTTTACTTACTTCCTTTACCTCCGTCATATCTCTATATGAAATGAACTCGCCATCCTTATAATAATGTCCCGGAGGGAATGGATAAATTTTATCTACTATACCTACTAAATTTTTTGCTTCACTGGCAAAAATGATTTCTCCCTCTTTTGGATATCCATAGAAAAGTGGTCTGATTCCGATAGGGTCTCTTGCTGCTATCAGATTTTTTGTTTCTGCATCATAGATGATACAAGCAAACTCAGCATCAAGCTTTCTAAACATTTCGACACCGTATTTTTCATACAACGGAAGTAATATCTCGCAATCTGAATCACTTTTAAATTCGTATTCTTTTTCTAATTCTTTCTTTATCTTTCTAAAACCATAAATTTCACCATTGCAGACTACCTTGTTATTCTTACAAGAGAATGGCTGCATACCTTCCTCTGTAAGCCCCATAATTGCCAATCTTTCAAAACCCAGAGTCACATCCCCAACTTTTTCAATCCTTTGCATATCAGGTCCACGTGAAATAGTTTTATCAAAATGTTCTTTAATCTGTTCTTCTGTAAGAGATTCACCCTTATATCCTGTTATTGAGCACATATCGTTTTCACCATTTCTTTCTCGTTCTGTTGATTATAATAAAGAATGTGCTTTGCACATTCCGGCACCTGCGGCGGTCGCTTGCGACATCTACATTGTACGACGCAGTGTGCATCCTGCCGGAGGCTTTTTATTACATAGGAAACAAAATTTTCTATGTAATAAAAAAAGACGCCTTGAGCCATTTAGCTCAAAGCGCCTTTGCTTTTTTATGATTTGTAATATAATCCTTTTATTTTTATTTGTCAATAATTAATTTTAAAAATTTACAGATAAATTATTCTAATACAAACAGAATAACTACAAATAAAATTGCAGAAACTATCAATATGGACAATATTTACACACATTATTACTATTCTTTCCGAATCCTTTCAACAATGCTCTCCCGACTCATCTTTTCAAACTGATACTTTGGTATCACATACGCAATCACAACCAAAATCGGAATCATAAGCACGCATGGCACTATCGTAAGATGCAGTCGGAAGAAAAATGCCGTACCGAGCGTATTTGCTAAAATCTGCTTTGCTCCAAACACAACTAGCAATACTGCAATCACAAATGCGCCTCCCAAATATAGGAATCCTTCAGCCACCAACATTTTCGATATCTGCTTTTTCGTCATTCCCACAACTTCCAAAAGTGCCAGTTCTTTTTTTCTACTAATTACAGAAGTTGCTGTTGTATTAAAGAAATTCATAATGCCAATGAAGGATAAAATAATGACAAGAAAACTACCGATCATATAATATTTACTGACATACCGCTGAAAACTTTCTTTCATATCCAATACAGAAAACACATTGATCATTTCATTTTCTTTCAAAACATTTTCATCAATGTATTCTTTTATCTGCTTATCCGCTCCTTTCTTTGCATCGATAGAAGCATACATTGCTGATTGATTTCCTGTCTGGGTGATATACTCTTCTTCTGGGACCATTACTGTAATATAAACAATATCTGCATACGGATAATCCAGGGAATATGGCATCAGTGCTTCTCCAATGACTTCGTAATCTTTTTGGTTTCCATTTTTGTACTCCATCTGAAAAACATCCCCAGTCTGATAATAAGAAACCGGATGCTCTGCATATTTATCACCATAATCTACAAGCACATAATTTCCGCTTTTAAATGTATCCCAAGAGCATTTTTCCCCTCTCCATTCTAATTTGTCAAACACTGACTCGCTGATTCCGAGGAAATGAACACTTACTGTATTGGAAGCCTTTGCCTCTTCCCAAACCTGTTCTTCATAATCGTTCCAGTTCTCTTCATATTTATCTGCAAATGCTTCCCATGTTTTCAGAAGTTCCGGCTCCATCTTGTGGGTTTCCTCCGAATAATACACATATCCTGTCTTAGCACTATCAGGACATTCGTCCAGAATCTCTTTGATTTCAGGTGTAATACCGTTAAAATTCGTATTTGACAAACTTCCCGTCATCTGATCCAGTTGAAAATCGGAAGCTAAAAACACTTTTCGGTAAGAATCAAAATCATATCCCTGCACCAGCATCACGATACAGTTTACCACCACCATAGAAAGAGCGATAGAAAGCATAACAATCAATCCCTTTTTCCAATTTCGTAACACATTTTGAACTGCCATCCCCCACCAGGTTACAGAAGTATTCTTTTTTATTTTCCTATGTGACTGCTCTCCTTCTGCCAAACGCAGAGCTTCCACAGGAGATACACTTTCTACCATTTTACAAGCCTGCAAACTAGAGAGATACACCGTCAAAAGCGTCAAAAGTATCGCTGCAAGAAAAATCAAAGGATTCGCTGATACTACTGTCTGAGCCGTTTTTCCTGCCTGTGCACTAATTGCAGCATCTGCATTCAAGGACGGAGCCATACAAAGACCTGAAAGATAACCACAAAGCAATCCGATTGGAATACCAATAGCTGATAACCTCCACGCCTGCATACGTACAATTTTCTTCAACTGCTTTCCCGTTGTCCCCACATTCTTTAACAATCCGTAAGCCCGGATATCCGTTTTCACAGAAATGTTAAAGATATTATAGATAATCAGGTATCCGGCTAATATGACAAATAGAATCATTACAATTAAGGAAGAAAATGAAAAAGAATCCTCTTCAAAGAGATTATATGCCGGATTGACTTCCATTCCTGTCCCAGCTTTCGTAAATCCCGCTTTCTTAGATATCTTTTCCGTTTTCTTTTCCAGATTCCAAAGGTTCTTGTACCAGACAGAATACTCTTTTCCTCCATTGTAGATGCCATTTTCTAATTCTTCCTGCGTAACGGGATAACGATTCTCCTTTGCATAGTCTTTTGATACCCAGACCATCTGACCTAAAACAGCTTTATCCCCCTGCCAGAATCCACATGTCTGAAACGTATCTGTCTTATATTGTTTCAGCATGGGATTTACTTCCCAGGTCAGCGTTACTTCTTCTCCAATCTTTGGTGTAACTCCCAGAGATTCCAATATCGTGCTGCTAAGTGCTACTTCATTTTCTTTCTCCGGCAGTCTTCCTGTAGTTGGCAGACAATTAAAACTTTCTGCCATATTTTCATCTGCATATCGGACCTCTACGGAAAATCCAAACCGTTCGTCCATTCCAGCTCCCAGAAAAATACCGGAACCATATCGCTTAACATCTTCACTCTGTTCAATTGTTTGCTGCAATCGCTTTGCATCTTCTTCTGACAGATTCTGTGCACTGGCATGGGCAGAATCCATAAACTGCTTAATTTCCGTTGCTCTTCTGGAAAGAATCATAGATACACTTCCCACAAAGAGACTTGTGAATAAAAGGGAAGTCAGCATGATTGCAATAACAGCAATAACATTCCTGGCGCGATTCATTTTCATAAAACGCCTCGTTAATAATCGTAACGTCTCTTTATTCTCTACTTTTACCATAAAATCGCCCCCTGCTATACCAGACCACTGTCTGAAACAATTTTTCCGTCTTCTATCTGTAAAATCCGGTCTGCCATCTGGGCAATCTCCTCATTGTGAGTAATCATTACAATTGTTTGATGAAAACGCTTACCGGTGACTTTTAAAAGTCCCAATACATCCTGACTTGTTTTCGAATCCAAATTTCCAGTCGGCTCGTCAGCGAGCAAAATGGCAGGTTTTGCAGCTAAAGCCCTTGCAATTGCCACTCTCTGTTGCTGTCCACCGGATAGAGCGCTTGGCAGGTTTTCCAATTTTGTCCGAATACCCAGTGTATCAATGATTTCATTTACATAACCTTTTTCAATCTTTTTTCCATCCAGTTTCACAGGAAGAACAATATTTTCCCATACATTCAACATCGGAACCAAGTTATACTGTTGAAATACGAAACCAATATTCCTGCGTCGGAAAATGGTAAGCTCTTCATCTGTCATATGGCTTAAGTTCTGTCCATCTACAATTACCTGCCCAGATGTTGGATTATCTAATCCTCCAATCATATGAAGCATCGTAGATTTTCCGCTCCCAGAAGTTCCAACAATCGCTACAAACTCTCCCTTTTCCACTTCTAAATTTACACCATCAAGGGCTTTGACTTCTGTTTCTCCCTGCCCATATATTTTTCGTAAATTTACTGCTTTTAATATATTCATGTCATCCTCCCATCAAAAAAGCCTGTATTGATCTTTACAATACAGACTTTATCATAACAATGTCTCCATCTGGTTTCTAAAATATCACAGTTTTGATACTATTCCTTCTTTGCTATCGGAAGAAACACAGAAAATGTAGAACCTTTTTCTCTCTTTGATGTCACTTTTATATACCCCTTTTGTGCCTGAATGATCTCTCTTGCAAGGAATAAGCCAATTCCTACTCCTGGCTGGTCTGCCACTGACAGACTCCGATAAAACCTTCCAAATATCTTTGGTATTTCTTCTTTTTCTATTCCAATGCCATCATCAGTGATGTCAATTCTTACAAAGAAAGAATACCTCTCAGCTTTTATCTGAACAACTCCCCCACATGCTGTATATTTAATCGCATTGTCTACAATATTTCCAAGTGCCTCCACAGTCCATTTGGCATCACACATAACCTGTAAATCCGTGTCAAATAGACTCAGGGAAATATCCTTCTCCATTGCTTTTACATTAAACTGCTGCTGTATAGATGCAAACATCTGTGCAATAGCAGTATCCTCCGGATGTACTGCTATAATTCCGCTCTCCATTCGTGATAATTTGACCAGTGATTGTATCAGAAAATCCAATTTCTCCGTCTGCTCCAAAATGGTATCTATCTCCTTCTGATTTTCATGATTCGTTTCAGAAAGTATTTCACCATAAATTTTCAAATTTGAAATAGGAGTCAAGGTCTGATGCGCAATGTCGGAAATAAGTTTCTGTATCACTTCTTTTTGTTCCTGTTGGTTCTTTCTTGCCAGAAAATTACTGTCTAAATACTGTTTCATACTGTTTTCAAGGGCAGAATACTTTTCTTCAGATATTTCTGTCCGTTCCAATTCTCCATCTATCGCATAATCCAGCATTTGCTGCAGCCGGTTCAAAAGTCTTTTTTCTTTTTGAAAGAAAAGAAAGTACCAAAAGACGCCGCTCAGGATAAATATTGCTGCAATCCATAAAATTTCTTCTGTCATTCTTTCACCACCCATATGTAACCAATTCCGTAAACCGTCTTGATATATTTAGGCTTCTGCGTATCATCTTCTAATTTGTCTCTGAGGCGTTTGATTGCAACAGTCAGAGCATGAGCATCCACAAACTCTGTATCTCCCTGCCATACCTCGTCAATCAAATATTCCCGTTTCAATACTTTTCCTCTGTTTTCACACAGCACTCTAAGGAGCTTTTGTTCTGTCTTACTAAGTTCAATGGGGGCACTGTCTTTAAAAAATTCCATTTTATCGAAATAAAACTCATATCGGTCAATCTTCATTGAATCCTTCGCTGACATCTCTTTATTTCTAAGCTGTACAGCTACTCTTGCACGCAGTACCATTAAACTGAACGGTTTCGTAATATAATCATTTGCCCCAGCTTCCAATCCTGTTACAATATCTACTTCCATGTTATTTACTGTAAGCAGAATAATCGGCACCTGACTGTTTTTCCTTATTTCTCTTACAAAATCAATCCCATTTCCATCCGGCAAGTTCACATCTAATAAAACCAATGTGATATCTTCCTTTTTCAAGATTTCTCTAGCTTCCTGCAAAGTTCTGCACTGATAAAAGAAATAAGCATCATTCTTTAAAGCAAGACGTATTCCATCATTTAATTTTTTGTCATCTTCAACAATCAGTAACTTTTCACTCATATTTTTTCTGCTTTCTTTTAAATAATACTAATTGTATCATTGCCAACTTTACAAATCAAACAGTTATATTAAAATCTCAAACAGAGCTTTCCTTAGAAACAGCAAAAAGCTCCCAAAAGAGATTTCCACGCTTTAAATATGCACTAATTCTTTCAGCACATAATCTTTGATTTCCTGATGGGTTGCTTTCAACTCAGCACTGGTCGCATCCAGTTCGCCCGGAGCTAAGTCAATCTTTATTGCGTCGTCCAGATTTTGTTGGTGTAAAAGAACAATCATCTCCATATATTTCTCTGTCAATCGTATAATTAATACACAAAAAACCTGAAAAGAGGAGGTGTTCGTATGGCTACTTCAAGTATTACTCATAATTTTGTCATATCCAATCCAAACAGCGTAAAACTTTTTATTGCAGCGATTGACGAAGCCGACCGTGACCGCACACCAAAGCAGACACTTCCCGGACGTCAGTTGACAAACCCACAAGAAATCTTATCTTTAATGTCAAAAAGGGAAAAAACAAACTCTTAAATATTAAAATTCTTCAATAAACAACTCTCTAAGCTCTGCATCAAACTTATACAGACTGACTATTTCTTCAAAACTTGTTCCTGCTTTATATTTTTTTGTGTTTGATATTCTAAAAAGATGTTTATATCCTCCCATAAGAGGAAAATATCCTATTTGACGTAACATCTCTTCCGCATATTCTCTATCTTTTATTTTTATTCCCTTTTCATCACTGATCCAGGAAACCTGGTCACTAAAAGAAGAGAATTTTTTCGGTGTCTGCATCTCATTTCTCCTTAAAACAAAAGAGGGAGAGACCCGCAGGCTCTCCCCCGCCTGTAGGCTTCGCAAGTTTCTACAGAACGATCACTGAGCTTAGTATACGTCATTTTAAATGTCCTGTCAATATGCCAAAACATTCTCTGTCATATCAGCTCAAATTCAATATTCTGTTGCATAAGCTCCTCCCGTTATTGTTTGATCTGAGCTTATTTTACAGAACCTGCCGAAAAACCACATTGAATCAGGACCACCCGTCCAACGGGTGGTCCTGATTCAACTATTCGTCAAATAAATATATGCATCTTCCAAAGTGATATCATTATCCAGGACACAATTCTCATTTGGCTT
>ENA-OWON01000359-OWON01000359.1-gut-metagenome-genome-assembly--contig:-NODE-359-length-18878-cov-3.639860_pt1 | contig 18878 bp, 8 predicted proteins | sample MGYA00248257_ERZ651798 | MGnify/ENA primary metagenome ERZ651798 (study PRJEB26908, sample SAMEA4031708) | gut metagenome | biome: gut; feature: normal infant; material: stool | place: China | collected 2015 ... | reverse complement strand
TGCCGTTACTGTTGCCTAAAAGCGCCGCCACCGAGTTACCGCTACCGCGTAGTTCCGCGTCACCGTTCATTTCCCCCAGCGTCTTCTGCATCAGTTCCACATCGGGCATCAGTTCTTTCAGTTTCAGTCGACGAGCCTGAATATCTGCCCGCCCCTGCATCGGCTTTTTATCGCCTTCCAGATGGATATTCGCCGCAATGCTGCCGCCCGCCATGCCAAATTTCAGCGGTTGCAGGCGCAGGTCAGCATTTTTGAGGATGATATGAGTAGAAAGATCGCTAATCGGCAGGCTACTGCCATGCTCAATGCGCCGCCCTTTGAAGCGAACATCGGCATCCATAACGTCCCATTTATCGGTTTCGAAGCGGTCATAAGGCAGCACTTTGCCCGCAGGCTGAACGCTTTTTTCGCCCTTCTTCTGTTCAGACCGTTTCGACTTTTCTGCCCCTTTCCCGGAGTCAACGCCAATTAACGGTCCCAGGTCCGCCAGCCGCAATTGCCGCGACTCGACATCACCTTCCAGTTTTGGTCGTGGCTTTCCGGTGGTGTAGACCAGAGAACCGTGGATATCGCTATCGCCAATTCGCCCATTAAAACCGCGATAATCAAAGACCGACGATTTTTCAGTGTCGATTTTCGCTACCAGCCGACCATCCGTTTCAAACGGCGGGGTATCGGGCAGCAGAACGCCCGTCAGTTCATAGAGATCACCCAGTGAATCGCCAGAAAATTTAAGCCGTAAATCGACACCGCCCATCTTCATTGGGTCATTCACGACGCCATCAAAAGCAACACGGGTGTTACCAGAGCGGAAATCAGCCTGTACCGGAAACGGCGTCCCTTCGCCACGCAGCGCCAGCATACCGCCTATTTTTCCCGTACCCGTGAGCGGTTCACCGTTATAACGTCCCTGCGCCTTCAGGCCAAAAACGTAATCGCCCACCTTTTCTTTATCCGCTTTACCTTTCGATCCAGTAACTTCGCTGAACGGCAGCGGCTTGCCTAACGGATCAACAAAAATCTCCAGATCCGCTTTGCTTACTTTGTCATCAATAGCGATCCGCCCTTGATCGAAAAGAATATTATCCAGCCGAAACGACCATGCCGACGGCTTTGCATTCGCGTCTTTGTTATCATCGTTGGCGAGATTAAACGTCCAGTTATTGTTCTTTTCGGAGAGGCGAATCAGGCGCGCGTCGGGCTTTTCGAGCTTGATCCACGGCAGCCAGACCGTTTTGGTCAGCAGCGCCAGCGGGGCCAGCGTTGCCTCTACGCGTGGCAAATGCACCATCGTGACTTCGGGAATATCCGGTGGATTGCCAAGAATGATGTCTTCCGCGTGTACATGGGGCCACGGCACCCAGCTGCGCCAGCCTGTTTCTTGCTTTTGCCGCTCCCACACCACGCCCAGATCGCCACGGATAGCGAACGGACGATTCAACTCCGCAGAGACTTTCTGGTTGATGGTCGGTTTGAGTCGATTCCAGTCAAAAGTTGCAATCAAAATGATCGCCACGACAATCAACAACAAGAAAGCCCCTGAAATCGCAGCGGTTATTTTGCCTGCCTTGCTCATCGTTCGCTTCCTCATATTCTTCCTGTGCCAGTCCTAAAGATAGTCCAGCCAGGCGGAAAATGAGGCAGCTTATAGCGCCAGAACCGCCGTATTCAGCGTTTCTATCGGTGCCGGGCGTGAAAGAAACCAGCCTTGTGCGGCGAATGCGGGCGAGTTCTGAACATCACGCCACTCTTCCGGCGTTTCTACGCCCTCAACAATCACCCCGCGACAATAGCGATTCATTAGATGTAAAAGCTGAGAAAAGAGTGTGCGTCCTTCCGGCGACTGACGCAGCATCACAAACAGTTCTCGCGCGATTTTGATGTAGTCATAACGCACTTCACTTAGTGCAGAGAAATTTGCCATCCCGGTACCAAAATCATCCAGCCACAGCGGGCCAAATTCACACATCGAGGCAAAGGTTGAATCTTTCGGCAGACGGATATGCTCCACCAGTTCGAAACGCAGCCAGGGAAGACGCTCAATCTGGCGCAGGATTTTTGGTTGCTGACGCAGGGCGATGAGCGTAGGGCCATCAATATTGACCGATGCCAGCAGGCCGTGCTCTATAAAGAAGTCGGCTTTTTGCTCCAGCAAATCAATCTGCTCTTTCACAACCTCCATCCGATGGCTGACGGTGATTTCAGTAAAATAGCGATCCGGCGGCAGGCGTTGCGAAGGGTTCAAGGGATGCGCGACCACCGTTAATAGCTCCACGGCCATTAACCGCCCGCATGTTTGATAGATCGGCTGCCAGGTGTAAGCACGCTCACACTGCAACCAAAAACGCCGTTCCTGCAAGCTCTCGATGCTTGCTTCAGGGTTGCTTATTCGCTGGATAACCTGCCTTATCATCAAAGATGTCCTGTGTTTAAAAGTGATGCTGCCCGGACTCGACAAAGATTATCGGCGCGTAAGGGCAGAACTTTACCGCCTGGCCGGGGTAAATTTCCTCACTCCACAACGGAATCTTTCAGGAATACGTCCTGGCTCAAAAAAATAATGGAACACTGTTTTAATATGGTTGACCAGCAAACCACCACAGCGCAAACTAACGCTAATTTTTTACAGATCAGGTTCACGACTATGTCCAAAAAGATTGCCGTGATTGGCGAATGCATGATTGAGCTTTCCGAGAAAGGCGCGGACGTTAAGCGCGGTTTCGGCGGCGATACCCTGAACACTTCCGTCTATATCGCCCGTCAGGTCGATCCTGCGGCATTAACCGTCCATTACGTAACGGCGCTGGGAACGGACAGTTTTAGCCAGCAAATGCTGGACGCCTGGCACGGCGAGAACGTTGATACTTCCCTGACCCAACGGATGGAAAACCGTCTGCCGGGCCTTTACTACATTGAAACCGACAGCACCGGTGAACGTACGTTCTACTACTGGCGTAACGAAGCCGCTGCCAAATTCTGGCTGGAGAGCGAGCAGTCTGCGGCGATTTGCGAAGAGCTGGCGAATTTCGATTATCTCTACCTGAGCGGGATTAGCCTGGCGATCTTAAGCCCGACCAGCCGCGAAAAGCTGCTTTCCCTGCTGCGCGAATGCCGCGCCAACGGCGGAAAAGTGATTTTCGACAATAACTATCGTCCGCGCCTGTGGGCCAGCAAAGAAGAGACACAGCAGGTGTACCAACAAATGCTGGAATGCACGGATATCGCCTTCCTGACGCTGGACGATGAAGACGCGCTGTGGGGTCAACAGCCGGTGGAAGACGTCATTGCGCGCACCCATAACGCGGGCGTGAAAGAAGTGGTGGTGAAACGCGGGGCGGATTCTTGCCTGGTGTCCATTGCTGGCGAAGGGTTAGTGGATGTTCCGGCGGTGAAACTGCCGAAAGAAAAAGTGATCGATACCACCGCAGCTGGCGACTCTTTCAGCGCCGGTTATCTGGCGGTACGTTTGACGGGCGGCAGTGCGGAAAACGCGGCGAAACGCGGGCACCTGACCGCAAGTACCGTTATTCAGTATCGCGGCGCGATTATCCCGCGTGAGGCGATGCCAGCGTAAACGCAGCATATGCAAAAGGCTGGATAAAGTGTTACCCCTCTATCCAGCTCATCCATAAATACCTGATGGTTGTGCTAACTCATCACCATCAGGCATTACTGTGCAGGTGGAATATCCGTCACTTCAGGATGTACGTCATCCGTGGCGACAGAGGTGGCGGCAGCAGCAGTCGATGGGGCCATGATTTGATCCCAGGCCGCCTGCAACGCTTTCATGTTAAATTCCGGCTCGCCTTTCGGCTGCAGCAGTATTAACGCCATATCATTCGACAACTGCTGACGCAGATCCTGATTTAACATCTCCACCGTCAGGCTGTTAAGGAAATCCTGCCGCAGTTTCTGATACTGCTCCGGCGCGATATCGACGACCTGATTTTGCAACGAACGCATCCGCTGCCCCATCAGAATATCGGTATCAGCCCGCGCATAGGCGGCAAACAGTTTCTGCAGCTCCAGTTTCTTTTGCGCCACTAACGCATTGAACTCTTCTTCCGGCAGACCTTTATCGCGAACCTTCGCCAGTTCACGCGCCACCAGATTAAGGTTGCTGTTCAGCTTGTCGTTTGGTGATTCGATGTTGATGGCACACTGCGCACGCAGATACAGCACACGGCAGTCAAATCCAAGACCGATGTCTTTGCTGTTACTGGCGCTTAACGCTTGCTGAACATGCCAGAACAGCGCCTCGCGGGCCAGGTCCGCACGCCAGTAGCGCAGCAGTGCGGCTGATTCACGAATCGGCTGCCACGGCGTATCCCACATGATAGATAACCGGTCCTGACGCACCGCGTCAGTCATAATACTCACCGCTTCCGCACGCAGCGGAGAAAGCGTCGGCACCGGAGCTGGCGTTTCACGTTTGCCTTTCAGTTCGCCAAACGTTTTGTTTATTTGGTCGACAACCGAGCGCGCATCCACGTTTCCCACCACCAGTAGCGTCATTGCATCCGGGGTGTACCATTTCTGATAGAAATCTTTAATTTTTTCCGCTTCAACGGGTTGTTTCAGCGGATCGGCAGGATCGTGACCTAACAAGGTTGACCCTTTCAGACGATAGCGCCACCAGCCCTCTTTAGTATCGGCAGGCCAGGTTGCCACCATGTCCTGACTTTGCAGCGCGTGGTTGATGGTTTCTGGTGTGATGGTCAATTTGCCAGTGGCATTTGCCAGATAAGAGAGCGCTTCTTTCAGCAAATCGTTACGGTTATTGGGCAAACTCAGATTAAACAGCGTGGTGTCATAAGAGACAATTACCGGCGGCATCGGGCGTTTAGGGTCGATCCCCTGCTGCCACAATGAACGCGCCTGTGCTGCGTCAAGGCCACCGCTTTGCGTTAGCGCAATACGAGGGATGGCGTGACTGTAACCGCTCTGTTGTGTACTTTCGGCGAGCGAACCGGTATTAACCAGCAGGCGAATTTCAACACGATCGCTGGGACGCTGGGGGGTGGTCAGCACTTGCCACTGTAAACCGTTGGAAAGCGTCCCCTGTTGCCATGCTGGATCAGGCTGGAGCGCATCTGCCTGCACATAGCCAGCAGTGGCCATCATCAGCAAACCGCCCGCTAAAAGTCGAATTTTTGTGCCCTGCATGTGAACCCCTGATCAACTATCCTGGTAATAAAAAAACTGCCCGTTGTCGGTCAGTCTAAATGACGTTAAAAACACTTCGTGTTAGACCGCAAGAACATGAAAATGTCACGGAAGAAGTGAAATAAACCTGAACTCACCCAGGTGGTAAGTTCAGGCACAGGGGTCAATTATGCGCAAACACCCGCACTCGGGGAAGGGAGTGCGGGCATAAGTGATGAGATTAAGAGGATAATTCGTGCGTTTTGCCATCCGGCGCACGATTATTCAGCACATCGTCCAGTTTTTTGTGGTCCAGTTCTTTCACCCACTTAGCAACGACAATGGTCGCTACGCCGTTACCGACCAGGTTAGTCAGCGCACGAGCTTCTGACATAAAGCGGTCGATACCGAGGATCAGCGCCAGACCCGCTACCGGCAAATGGCCCACCGCAGAGAGCGTCGCCGCCAGCACGATAAAGCCACTACCCGTTACCCCTGCCGCCCCTTTAGAAGAAAGCAGCAACACGATTAACAGCGTGATTTGGTGGACGATATCCATCTGACTGTTAGTGGCCTGGGCGATAAACACCGCCGCCATTGTCAGGTATATCGATGTGCCATCAAGGTTAAACGAGTAGCCTGTCGGGATGACCAGCCCCACCACCGATTTGCGGCAGCCGAGTTTCTCCATCTTGTCGAGCATACGCGGCAGCGCCGACTCGGAAGATGAAGTCCCCAGTACAATCAGCAGTTCTTCACGGATGTAGCGGATAAATTTGAAGATACTGAAACCAGTCGCTTTAGCGATTGAACCCAATACCAGCACCACAAACAGGATACAGGTAATGTAGAAACAGATAATCAGCTGCCCCAGTTGCACCAGTGTGCCGACGCCGTATTTACCGATGGTAAACGCCATTGCCCCGAACGCACCAATAGGCGCCAGACGCATGATCATATTGATGATGCCGAAGATGACCTGCGAGAAACTTTCGATGACGTTAAAAATCAGTTGGCCTTTGCTGCCCAGACGGTGGAGCGCAAAACCAAACAGTACGGCAAACAGCAGCACCTGCAGAATGTTACCGCTGGCAAATGCGCCAATGACGCTCGCCGGGATGACATCCATAATGAAGGCGACAATGCCCTGGTCTTTCGCCTGATCGGCGTAAACCGCTACCGCTTTCGCATCAAGCGTTGCCGGATCGACGTTCATTCCGGCACCAGGCTGCACGACGTTAACGATGATAAGACCAATAATCAGCGCGATGGTACTGACAATTTCAAAGTAAAGCAGTGCGACTGCGCCGGTACGACCGACCGCCTTCATGCTTTCCATGCCCGCAATGCCCGTTACGACGGTACAAAAGATGACAGGAGCGATGATCATCTTAATGAGCTTAACGAAGCCGTCGCCAAGCGGTTTCATTTGCTCGCCTATTTCAGGATAGAAATGGCCAAGGAGAATACCAATGGCTATCGCTGTCAGGACCTGAAAGTAAAGGCTTTTAAACAGAGAGGTTTTCATAGGGTGTCCTTTAGTAAAACCACAGGTCTTGTAAGGTTATGGGGTACCTGCGGCCTTAAAATAACACCCAGACAACATCACAGAAATGTACCTGGATCATAATTGAAACAAAAAGGTTAAAAAGTTTGAGCTGGCTCGCACAAACCAGCACTTTTTAAAGTTTTGTAATCAGTTTGGGGTAGCTACTTTTCTTCCAGGTAACTCTCTTCGAAGATTTCAATAGGGAGTGGGCGAGCAAAAAGGAAGCCCTGGGCAATACCAACGCCCGCTTTTGCCAGCCAGTCGCGTTGTGCTTCAGTCTCCACGCCTTCGGCAATCATTTGTAAGTTCAGGCTCTGCGCCAGCATGATAATTGCAGCAATCATGCTGCTATCTTCCGGCAAGCCTTCAACAAACATTTTGTCGATTTTCAGTACGTCGATTGGCAACGATTTCATATGCTGCAGCTGACGCAGCCCTGCGTAGCCCATGCCGAAATCATCCAGCGCCACCCGAACTCCGGCATTGCGCAGCGGACGGAGGATTGCCACCGCAGCATGAGGGTCGTCAATACGTCGGCTTTCTGTCACTTCCAGAATCAGTGTTCCCGGCTGAATGCGATAGCGGGTTAACAGTTCCAGCATATCCGCCACCATATTTGGGTGCATCAGTTGCAGCGCAGAGAGGTTTACCGACAAGGGCAGCATAATGCCGCGCTCTTGCCAGGCTGCAAGCAATCGACAGGACTCTTCCAGCACCCAGTGACCGACGGTAACCATCAGCCCACAGCACTCAATGCGATCGATTAAGCCATCCGGCAGGTCCCAACTGCCATCCGGTTGCTGGATACGCAGTAACACTTCCGCACTGACCAGTTTACCGCTGGTCATCTCGACCTGTGGCTGTAACCAAATTGCAAACTGATGATTTTCCAGTGCATTAAGGATATCGCTCTCTTCCGTCAACCGCTTCTGGGCGGCTTCCATCTGCTGCGGATCAAAGAACTGAATCTGATTCTTGCCTTTATGGCGAGCGGTAAATGCCGCAGAAATAGCGCGACTGTAAAGCTGTTCGGCGGTGAGATCGCCGTAGAACATCGCCACGCCAATGCTACAGTGCGGACGGAGTTGAATACGTTCAATCGGCAGGCGCTCGCTCATGATAGTGAGCACTTGCTGACCTAAGGTGATTGCGTGCCACGGTTCCTGTACACCGTTGGCAATGACAGCAAAGTCATAACCGCTAATCTGCGCGAGGATCATACGTGGCGACAGTACCGATTTGAGTTTTTCCACCAGCGTCAGCAGCAGAATTTCTCGTTGCGCCTCTTTCAGCACGCCCGCAGTATCACGCAGGGTTTCACAGGTGATGATCATCAGCGCGGTGGTTTGTTTACGCGCGACAACCTGCTCCAGCATCTCCATCAGCAAGGCTTTGTTCGGCAAATCCGACACCGGGAAGCGCATCGCATTTTCGTTCTGTTCTTCATAATGGCGCTGCAGCAATTGCTGGTTGAGGTTGTAACTGCGCACCAACATACCGATTTCATCGTCCTGATGCAGACGCGGTAATGCCAGTTGGTGCCCGCCAAGCTCCTGGGCTGGGATGGCGTTAAGTTCGCGAGCAATATTGCGTAACGGATGCAAAATCAGGCGGTTAATGCACCAGCTGATGGCGACGGTCAGGATAAGCGACAAAAGTAAGTAAATGGTCACTAACGTTGAGAGGGTGCTCATCACGAACTTATACATACGGAAGGAATCCGCCTGTAGTACCAGATAGGCAATTGGCTGCGGGTTTGCCGGACGTTCGAGCGAGTAAACGCCCAGCGAGATTTGAACCGGTAGCTCAAACAGGCGAGTAACCATTACCGGCACCGGGCGCTCTGGAATAAAACTTTTACGCAGCGCCTGGAACTGGTTAGGCAGCACTACATCGGCACGGCTGACCACGCCTGCCGGTTTAATGCTGGCAAGAATAGCTTCCGCTTCGGGAATATCGCCTTTCAAAATAGCTGAAGATAAGGGTTCGCGGACAGAGCGAGCAATGCTTTCCAGTTGCGTAGCCGTGTTATAGCGATTCTGTTGGACCAGATGGAACAGCAAAACGGTGCAAAAAATAAAAACGAACACCAGGACAACGGCTGCCACCATTGCCATCTGCTTGATTGTTAACGAGCGACTTACGCGCAAATTGTCTCCCCCCGGAAATCCCAGATTGCCGCCCGAGTATACCCGATCGCAGCGGCATTAAGAGAGGCGCTATCTGAAAACTTACCAGTCGGCGTAAGGTATCAGCGGCTGCGGCGGTAAATCCATGTCACCCTGCCATCCGGCGGCGGAATAACGTACGTAGAGCAGGAAATGGCTGGGTGCGTAATCTTTCGCCTGCTGGATATCAATTGCCGTGCCAACAAACCAGTTGGAAGTAACACGTCGTTCAAGTAATGCCCGCGCCGTGTAGCCGAAGCCCTGACTGCTGCCGCCATCGTTGGATTGCCGCGCAGCTTCTTCCTGCCAGTCGGTCGGGATCAGATTCATCAGCGGATAACGCGGCATGGTTTTGGTGCGTGAATGCGACCACGAGCCAGACGCCCCCAGCTCCCACGACCAGTTTTCCGTGCGCTCCCGCCACATCACCGGTATGGCAAACGACAGGTATTCCTGCGGACTGTAGTAACCGCCCTGACCGAGTGAGTAGCCACTCAGATCTTTGTCGTAATGCCAGATCATGTTGTTCAGGCCGATTGTGACGCGGCGATTGTTCTGGTTAATGACCTTATAGTAATAGCCCGTCATCCAGCGCACGCGCCAGTTATCTTCGACATTTTTACCGGTTAACTGGTCGCCACTAAGCGATGCCCAGACGCCGTTTGCTTCACCTTTATCGTAGCTCAGACTTAGCCCCACACCGTCGGCACGTACGCCACCCCATTTTTTCCCGGTATTGCTCGGGGAGTCTTTTTGCCCACCAAAGGCCAGCAAAGAACTGGAGATGGGCCGACGGTGGGCGTTAACGGTGTAACCCAGCGGCCCGATATCATCGCTGTAACTGATGCCGCCGACCACATCCACCACGTTGAAGCCCATCGGCGTGGTACCGATATCCCAGCTCCAGACGTCATTTCGCCAGCCGACCGCCACGCTGGCACCGGAATCCGACTGGCTGCGGTTGCCGCTACAGTCCTGTAATGTACAGGTGCCCCAGTTGTCATCCCATTTGCCATCGGCATTAGTGGAGAAACTGCCGACGTTCATATTGACGAAATCACTGCGAAAGAACATCCGCCCGTCAGAATACGGCGCATCCACCTGCAACATGGTAGTGTGCGCTTTCAGATCGGAGTAACCACCGGTGCCGCTCGAACCCCAGTAATCGTGCTCAAGGGTGACGTTAAGATCCTGCTGGCGATAGAGGTCCGCCGCATCGCTGCGCACGCCGCGTTTCAGCCAGTCATCTTTCTCGTCGTTACGGGTCAGTCGGGTGAATGTGTCGTTATCCTGCGGACGCGTCGTAGTCACACCGGATGCGACCATGGCGTCTTTGTAGGTTTCCAGCGCCTGCTTTGGATCGCCCGCCTGCGCTTCAAACTTCGCACCGTCGCGCAGCACCATCGCGCTTTCCATCGACGGTGGCTGAGATTTTGCCTGCGGGATCAACTTATTAAACGTCTGCTGCGCCGCTGCGGTATCTCCAAGCTGCGCCTGCGCCAGCGCCACGCGCCGCTGTGTGTTCAGCGAGGCGTTATCGGTAGCGGGCAGTTTCGCCAGCTGGCTACGTGCCGCCGCTGTGTCACCGGCAGCAATATCCACTTCCGTCAGCCCCAGAATGGCATCGGCGTTAGTTGGCTCCCGCGTCAGGACATTCTGATATGCAGCGCGGGCGGCGGTGTAATCACGTCGCTGCTGCGCCCAGTCAGCCAGCGTGAGGTCAATACGCGTGGAAGGTGGTTGCTGACGCAGCATCGCTTCCGCTTCAGCTTCTTTGCCGCTTTCTCGCAGGCGATTAGCGGTTTCCAGCACCTGATCGCTTTGCAGTCGATTAACCAGCTCCTGAATATTGCTGTTCCACTGCGCGCGCGGCAGGCTGTTGATATGCGCCAGCGCCGCTCTGTCCTGGTCATGACCAGAGAGGTACAGCCCGTAAGCGTAAACCTGCTCCGGGTCGTTCGGCTTCTGCTGCGCCAGATTGCGCATTAACGTATCGGCCTGGCTGCGTTGTCCGGCCTGCCAGAGATCCTGCGAAAGTCGGTAAGTAATCCATACGCTGCCGGGGTCCAGCGCCAGTCGTTGCCGCTGAAGTGCTGCCGCCTGCGCCCATTTGCCCTGGTTTTCCAGTGCCTCTGCCTGCTGTGCCAGACGGTCGTTTTGCAGGCTGCGTTCGATATCATCAATGCTACGCCGCTGACTGGCAGAGAGCGAGGCGATAAACGCTTCAGCTTTTTCTGGCGATTGCTGGCGGTAAATATTTGCCAGCCCGCGCACGGCGTTAGTGTTGCCGCTGTCCATACGCAAGGTCTGCTGATAATAACGTTCGGCGGCGGGATAATCTTTTCGCGCCATCGCCACATCGCCCAGCCCCAGCACTGCATAACTGTCGGTGTTATCGACATTACGCGCCTGCTGGAACAGGCGTTCTGCCCGGTCAGGATTATTGGCTTTCAGCGCAGCATCGCCCTGCTGGATCGCCAGCCAGTAGCGGTTTACTTTCAGCAGACTGTTCCATTTGTCGTTGTTGCTGCTGTGCGGGTCCAGTGCGAGGGCTTTTTCCAGATTCGCCACTGCATTGGCGCGATCGCCTTTCTGAGAATACGCCTGGCCCAGCGCCCCCAGAGCTTCACTGTCTTTCGGGTTCGCCCGCACCGCCTGTTGTAGTTCGGGAATGGCTTTACCCGCCATACCAGAGTCCACCGCCGCTAAACCTTGCGCACGAGCGCGGAAAGCAGGATCGGCCAGCTGTTTTTGCTGTTCTGCCAGTTGCGATTGCGCAGCCGCCACGCTATCGCCATCACTAAAGATCGAGAGATATTTTTTCAGCGCCGACACACTGGCATCACTGACGGGCATGTCTTTAATCTGCCCGTACCAGATTTTAGAGGCCCCTTCGCGCCCGGCGTTCGATTTTGCCATCTGTTCCAGGACGGCAAAACCTTCGTCACGGCGATCGCTACTAAACAGCAATAGCGCCAGATTGTTTTGCAGGCCCGTATTGCCCGGTGCATCCGCATTGATGCGTTTTAACTGATTAATCGCTTCGCCACGGCGAGCCGGAATTTTCGCCACCGTACTCCAGTACTCGACAGCAATGTCACCTTCCGGCGGCGCACCGTTGAACAGTTTGTTGTAACTCGCCACAGCTTCTTCTGCATGACCGGTCGTCGCCTGCAATCGTGCCTGTTGCAGTGCCTGACGACCATCCGGCGTGGAAAGTAGCATCGTAGTCCGCGACGATTTATACGCATTTGAACTCGGCGCTAACTGCGACAGCCGATCGAGCTGTTTTTGCGCGCCATCAATATCGCCCTGACGTAACAAAGAACGGAAACGGGCGGCAACGACGTCCGGGTTATTCGGATCAATAAGTTCCAGCCGATATAACGACTGTTGCACCAGATCTTCACGATGGGTCGCTTCGCCTAACCGAACTTGCTCCAGCAACTGTTGCTGAGCGGTTGGTGCTGCCTCGACCATCGGCATGACGGCCAGACCGAGGGAAAGCGTGAATATGTTTAGTGTGAATTTGCGCATTCCTGGCCCCAGTCAGGTAATAACTCACCTTTTGTCGAGAAGCGGAAACGGTGTTGATCCCAGCCTTGTCCAAACAGGGTCAGCACATAGTTGTAATAGGCATCGCTGCCGGGAAAGTTATCGGCCACGCGCTGGCGCTGAACGGCCTGCGCATCGCGGTTTTGTAAAAAGGGCAGCATGGCGGCAGAAAAACCGACCGGTCCTTTACCCTGCGCTTTCCCCGTAGCCACATCCACTTTTTCCGGCGGATAACCGTTTTTCTCAGTGAATGTCGCCATCGGTTTAAACCGGTTGAGCATCCGCGCTTTTTGCGGATCGCTGTCAGGCATCATGCCTACCCACATGTAAACGCGGATAGCGTCGTAGCTGCTGATCAATGTTTTTTCGGCTTTTAGCTGCCAGCCTTTGTCTTTCTCATAGCGCACCCAGTCTGGCGAAAAACCTTTCGGGGCGGTTTCCAGCAATAAACGTTGATTGGTTTCGCGCAGCGTGGTCCACGGCGCGCCAAAGCGGGTGAAATACTGCGCCAGCGTCGGCGGCAGGTAGCTGGGGTTAAAACGCCAGCTGTTATCCTCAGCAAAACCCACTTTGCCCGGTAACAACATGGAACCCAGCCCAGGCACCGTCACCACTTCCTCCCGCGCGATACGTTTTAGCAACGCGCTGCCGATGTCGGTATAACGCTGCTCTTTCCACAAACGCCCCGCCTCCAGCAACGACCAGGCCATCCAGACATCACCATCGGAGGCCGAATTGCTGTCCAGCACTTCCCACTTACTGTTCTCTTTCTTGCCCCACAGCCAGGCGGGCAAACGTTCTTTTAAAGAACCCTGAGCGAGATTGTTCTGCGTCCAGTCGAGAATATTATCGAAAGCTGCACGGTCGTTAGCCGCCATGGCAAAGAACATGCCGTAACTTTGCCCTTCGGAGGTGGTGATTTTGCGCGCGTCGCTGGGGTCGATGACGCGCCCTTCCTGACTGATGTAATCCTTTTTAAACTGCTCCCAGGCAGGCCAGGTACAGGCTGCCTGAACACTAAAGGCAGCCAGCAGCAGCATCGTCACGATTCCACTACGCAACACATTCATCTTCAATTACTCGTTATCCGGGTTAAGACGACGACGACTAATAATTCGCAGCAGACGCCACAGTACCCATGCCAGCAATATCACACTGATAGCCGCCAGCACCGCCAGCAGAATCGGATGGTTTGCCAGCGCATACCACACGCGCTCGAACCACGGCAGATGACCTACGTAATAAACGTCGCCAACACGTAGGCTGTTGATACCGGACTCGCGGATCACCGCGACCGAACCGAACATGGTGGCGCGTTTGCCGCTATCGTTCACCGCATCGTTAAGCATTTCATAACCGCGTGGGCTATCTGCCAACAGCGCAATCACGCTGCGCTGGTCGTTATACGGCGACTGGAAGCCAATCACCGCCGCCATCGCACCGGAAGAGGTCAGCGTTGACCGGGTTTCTGCCGCGCGATCGCTCTCGTCCGGCACAATGCCGGGGAACGGGGTCTGGCGCATCGGTGTTTTCACCCAGCTTTCGGTCGCCTGCACCAATAGGTCGATCTGCTTATCGTCTTTCAGTTTGTCCGGGATACCACCGATGATCATGATGTCGGCATCTTTGCCCTGAATGGTGCTGCCATCATCGGTCACCGTCAGATTAATCGCCGGGAAGCCCGTCTGTGCGCCGATAAAACCAACAGTATTCAGCAACGTTTCCATCTGTGCTTCGTTAGGCGCTTTCGGCATCACGGTGATGGTTTGCGACAGATCCGCCATCCGGCTGAATGGGAAGCCCGCGTTAGCAAAGGCGCGTAGATCCGGCATCGGGATGAAGTGGTAATACTTCGAGAAGTCGATGGTGGAGTCGTCACCAATCACCACATGATTCTGCACCGGCTGGAAGGTAATACAGTTATCCACCGAACCGCCCGGCATCGGGTTCATATACTCAAAGTCGAAGCGCAGCTGGTTGGTCGCGCCCAGTTTCAGCGCCGGAATAGAGACATCTGTTTTGCCATCCAGCAAACCTTGTAATACCGGAATCCGCAGCAGCAGGCGGTTCGCCTCCTGTTTGCTGCTCAGGTTGAAGGATTGCAGGAACTGGTTATTCAGGCTGATATCCATCCGCGAACTGTCTTTCACCGGCGGCATGGTGTAGCGGTAATTAATATCCATATCAATGCCGGTACTGCGCATCAGGTAGAGATCCGGCGGCAGGTTTAGCGAAACGTTAATCGCTGCTGGCTCAAGACCGCTGGATTGTAACTGTTCTTCATAGGTTTTCAGTTCGCCAAATGTGACCGGACGATCGGTACGTACCCAGTTCGGCGCATCGTACGGCTTACGCGGTAGCAGCGGTTTCACTTCATTCACTACCACGCTTTCACCACGGAACAGAATGTTACCCTGAGCGATACCTTTCGCTGCCTGCAACAGGTCTTTGTCGTCACGACCAAACACCACCAGCAGTTTGACGTAAGGATTCTGCGGATGGTTAATCATCTCAATCACAGGGGCTTTTACCGCCGGATGATCGCGCAGGAAGTCCGGCCGTTTGTCGTTGGTTGCAAAGACAATGGCATTACGATCCGGCAGTTGGTTATAGAGCACCGGGAAGTTCTGCCCACGCCAGCCAGAACGCGAACCAAACCACGAGGCGACAATGGCAGAGGCTTGTTGCAGCCCAACATCCGGCGCACCCGCAAAGACCATCGGCAAGGTGTTGGTGCGGTTATCACGCGGATCAAAGAATGGCACCGGGAAGTGTGACAGGTCATTCTTCACATTCAGGGTCTGATAGGTCAGATCCAGTCCACTGCTCCGCCCAACATCCAGCCAAAGCGTGGTGCTGGCCGGGTTTTCGCACACGTCCTGATAATGGCCGACAAACTCCAGCCGCACACGGTTGAAGTCGGTAATAAACAGTGGGTTAATGGGCATTTGCGCCAGCGTTTTTTTACCCAACTGTTCTTTGGTCACTGGCAGCACGCCCATCAGCTCATCATTGAGATAAACCTTTAACTGCGACTGGACAGGCAGTAACGATGGCGATGGCGTGTATTCGAGGTTGAGCATCGCCTTCGTCACCACTTCATCGCTGCGCATACCAAACTCAATGCTGCCGTTCGGGTTAATGCCACGTAGCACCATGCTGCCCGGCGGCGGCGCAATTTGCGCAAAGGTCAGCTTCACATCACGCGAAGGACCGTTCTGCGCCACGACTGGCGCATCAGCGCCCTGCACGCCCGGCATCACTTGCCCCACCTGCGGATTTTGTTCCGTCTGGGCGGCTACAGCTGGCTCAGCATTGATCAGTGGTTGCGTTGCTGGCGTCGCCTGCGTCATGAAAGAGGGGAACGCACTCATCCCCATAGCCACTGCACAAATCCAGAATAGTTTTCTTTTCATCGCGTTATCATCATTGTTGAGCCAAAGCCTGATCCGATGGTTGTGCCGTTTCGCTCCGCTCCGGGCGGCGCGGAATAAACGATACAACCCAGGAAACCAGAGAAGTCAGCACACGGAATATGCCCTTCACCGAAGAAGGCGCAAACTCCGCCAGATGGCGGTAGCCACGGAAGCCGAGCTTCAGAATATCCAGCAGACTTTCCAGCGGCTTATCTTCCGGGTAGCTGTCCTGCCAGAGCGCCCATGTATCCGCACGGGCAAACGTACACTGCACAAAATCGATATGTTGCTGGGTGGTGAGCGGCATTAATTTCAGCCCAACTTCATTACCCATCACGCGCGCCACCTGGGTCGGGAAGACGTATTCCTGCTGACCGCGTTTAAGCAACAGATTCACTTTCTGCCCTTCCAGAATCTGCGCCTGACCGTTGATCTTGATCCCCAAACCACCGTCGGAGAAATCCTGAACGGTACACGAGAAGAGGTGACCATCTTCGCGGGCAATTGCCGCGGGCATCGTCATCTCCACGCGGTGCGATCGGCGTACCTGTTTGCTTTCTACCGATACCGCAACTGCGCCGCCAAGAACAATCAGGTTGTAGAACACCCACACCATACTGACGACCACGGTGAGCATCTCGGTTGGCGGGCCATAGAAGTAGCGCCAGATGCCTACCGCAACGCCCACCAGGTTGAGTAGAACAAGGAAGATGTAGGGCCGCGAGATCACCCAGTCGACGTACTCTTCTTCCACCAGTCCACCTTTGGCGGTGACGTTAAATTTGCCTTTGTGCGGGTTAATCAGCGCCACCAGCGTCGGTGGTGCGATATACCACGCCAGCACCGTTTCGTAGATTTCACTCCAGAAAGAGTGGCGATATTTGCCCTGGATCTTCGAGTTGGTCAGGCTGGCATGGATCATATGCGGCAGCACGAACAGGGCGATCATCAACGCTGGCGCATAGATGATGTAGGCATGAAGCAGCAGGAACGCCAGCGGCGCAGTCAGGAAGATCAGTCGTGGAATGCCCGACAAGAAGTGGAACATGGCGTTGACGTAGCACAGCCGCTGGGCGAATTTCAGCCCTTTACCGGTAAGCGGGTTATCGAGACGGAAGATTTGCACCATCCCGCGTGCCCAGCGAATACGCTGACCGATATGCGCCGACAGACTTTCGGTCGCCAGCCCCGCCGCCTGCGGAATACGCATATATGCAGAGGTGTAGCCACGACGGTGCAGGCGCAGAGACGTGTGCGCATCTTCGGTTACCGTTTCGACAGCAATACCGCCAATTTCATCCAATGGTTTGCGACGAATTACTGCACAGGAACCGCAGAAGAAAGTGGCGTCCCACATATCGTTGCCATCCTGCACCAGACCATAGAACAGCGTGCCTTCGTTCGGTGTTTTACGAAAACGCCCCAGGTTGCGTTCAAACGGGTCCGGCGAGAAGAAGTGGTGTGGAGTCTGCATCATCGCCAGCTGTTTCTCTTTCAGGAACCAGCCCATGGTCATTTGCAGGAACGATCGCGTTGGTACGTGGTCGCAGTCGAAAATCGACACGAACTCGCCTTTGGCATATTTCAGCGCATTGTTGATGTTGCCCGCTTTCGCATGTTCATGAGTGGTACGGGCGATATATTTCACCCCCACGTTTTGCGCAAACTGGCGAAACTCTTCCCTGCCGCCGTCATCGAGGATCCAGATGTTCAGTTTGTCTTTCGGCCAGTCGATACCCAGCGAGGCGTAAATGGTATTTTTCACCACGTTGAGATCTTCGTTGTAAGTCGGGACAAAGATATCCACCGACGGCCACAGCGACATATCTTTCGGCAATGGCACCGGCTGACGATTCAGCGGCCATACTACCTGGAAGTAGCCGAGCACCAGCACAATCCACGCGTACGTTTCAGCGAAGAGCAGAATAAGCCCGCACACCAGGCTGACCGGATCGTCCCAGTTCAGCGTAGAGGTGTAACGCCACCAGATATAACGGCAAGAAACGGTCAGCGACAGCACAATCAACGTTAGCGCCGAGAAGCGCCCCGGCATCCGCCGTACGATCAGCGCTACCCCCCACAGCAGCATCAGGAAGATAAACTGCGCCAGCGGGTTAAACGGCTGAGTAACGCAGATTAACGCCAGAATCAGCGAGAAGGTGACGATGATACCGAGGATCAACCGCCGCGCCCCGGCACTCAAATGACCGAGCTCTTTTTTCTCATCCAGATGCTGTGTTTTATGGCTAACGCGCTCAGGCAGCTCGTTCATCCATTGATGGTAACGTCCACGAATATTTTGCAGACCTGAAAATGCCCGCCTGCGCGGTTTCGGCGTTTCTTTGCGCGATGCACCGATCAATAACCAGCATGTTTGAATGAGATAACGGACCGGGTCCAGCGGACGCGGACGCGAGGCGTTGATATGCGGATACAGGTTTTTATGTTCTGCGCGAATACGCTGCCAGCGCGGGTGCTCCAGCGGAATAAAAATCCAGGCCAGGATCATCCAGAAACAGCCGAGCGTCGCGCTGAAAGCCGACGCACCGTGACGACGATAATCGCGATAACGCCCGATAAGCCGCGCGTTGACCGGCGGGATAAGCAACCACCGGGTCAGGATACTCATGATGCACTCCCGACTGGCGTTTTCAGCCCGGAGTAGTTCAACAGGCACCAGTTCGCCAGCGTCAGTATCTCTTCTGCCGCCAGCGCATCACTGCGGTATTCACCGACTGGTTGCTTAGCCGCCAGGCATTCAGCCATCGCTTCATCACGATGAATGAGCATCGGCAGCAATCGGCGCTGGCTTTGCAACCAAAGCTGGTAAATATCGTCCTGAACCTGACTGCCAATACGGAAGTTATTAATCAAAATATGTGCGCCATCCGGCAGCGCTTGCTGATGCAGGCGGATATGGCAGTTGGCATCCACATTGACGATTGCCAGCGAGTGATCGCACAAACTCAGCAGCTGGTGGGTTATCTGCGAGGCTTCACGCGGTAAGTCGATTAAAATCCACTGGTAACGCCCGCTGGCTTTTAG
>ENA-OWON01000358-OWON01000358.1-gut-metagenome-genome-assembly--contig:-NODE-358-length-18936-cov-3.409831_pt1 | contig 18936 bp, 17 predicted proteins | sample MGYA00248257_ERZ651798 | MGnify/ENA primary metagenome ERZ651798 (study PRJEB26908, sample SAMEA4031708) | gut metagenome | biome: gut; feature: normal infant; material: stool | place: China | collected 2015... | reverse complement strand
CCACCAGACGGGCCACAAAGGGGAAGGCTGCGACCACCAGCGGAACGATGGTGGTCTTGGTGCCGACGGTGGTGCCCACAATGGCACGGGTCAGCGGGAAGACGCAGATCATCAAAATCAGGAACGGCACGCTGCGCAGAATGTTGATGACGATGTTCAGGATGTGCATCAGCCAGCCCGGCAGGGGCAGGACGCCGTCCTTATCGCCAGCCACCAGCAGAACGCCCAGCGGCAGGCCCAGAACCAGAGAAAATGCCGTGGAGAGGACGGTCACATAGAACGTCTCCCAAATGGCGAAGCCATAATCTGCAAAGCTCATTCTCCGGTCACCTCCTCAACGGTCACACCATTCTGGCTGCGCATATAGGCCGCAGCCTGCTTTGCCTGTTCGGTATCGCGGGGAAGTTTGAGCAGCATGGAGCCGTAGCACTGGCCGCTCAGGTCGCGGGTGTCGGCGCTGAGCACAGACACGAGGATGCCCTTCTCCGCAGCGAGGCTCGCCACCAGCGGCTTTGCGGCGGACGAACCATTGAACGTAACACGGACCACATGATCGTCGGGCGCAAAGCTCGAGAGGTCGCGGGCCGCGCTGCCGCCGTTGGGGGCGACAAGGCGCCTGGCCGCAGCCGTCTTGGGATTCGCGAAGATCTCGCGCACCTCACCCTGCTCCACGACCACGCCGCCGTCCAGAATGGCGACGGAGTCGCAGATCTCTTCCACGACGCTCATCTGGTGGGTGATGACCACCACGGTGATGCCCAGCTTCTTGTTGATGTCCTTGATGAGGGTCAGGATGGCGTGGGTCGTGTTGGGGTCCAGCGCACTGGTAGCCTCATCGCAGAGCAGGACTTTGGGGTTGGTGGCCAGCGCACGGGCAATGGCGATGCGCTGCTTCTGGCCGCCGGAGAGCTGGGCCGGGTAGGCGTTGGCCTTATCGGGCAGGCCCACCATTTCCAGCAGTTCCTTGGCGCGCTTTTCGGCTTCCTCTTTCTTCACACCTGCCAGCTCCATGGGGAAGCAGATGTTCTTCAGGCAGCTGCGCTGCATCAGCAGATTGAACTGCTGGAAGATCATGGTGATGTCGCGGCGGCGCTCACGCAGGGCTGCGGGAGACAGGGTCTCCATCGCGGTGCCGTCGATGACGACACTGCCCTCGGTGGGGCGCTCCAGCAGATTGATGCAGCGCACCAGCGTGGATTTGCCCGCGCCCGACATACCGATGATGCCGTAGATGGAGCCATCGGGGATGGTCAGGTCGATGTTCTTCAGCGCATTCACCGCGCCGTCCTTCATCTGGAAGGTCTTGGAAAGGTGTTTGATCTCGATCACGATTTACTCCTTAGGTTGGTAAAGCTCAGCCCACGATGGGTGCCAGGCTGTCCTGCTTGCCGCCGTAGATGCCCATGGGCTCGACGTGGATGCCGGCGACGGTCACCAGATGGGTACCCTTCTCCTCGTTGAAGTTGTCCAGATACGGCTGATGCTGGAAGTAGTTGGTGTCGCACTGGCCGTCCTCGACGATGGTGTTGGGGATCACATAGTCGTCGTACTCCTGGATGTCCAGAGTGATGCCCTTAGCGGCCAGAATGTCCTTGCAGACCTCCAGGACCTCGCAGTGGGGAGCGGGAGTAGCAGCGCAGCTGACGGTCTCGCCGTTCAGTGCCTCGTAGTCGATGGAAGAGTCATAGCCATCGGTCGGGGTCTCGACGACGGAGACGACAGCGCCCTTGTAGTTCTCATCCATGAAGTCCTTGACCTGCTGGCTCTGCAGAGCGGCGACGAGGGCCTTGATCTTGGGCTCGTTCTCGTTGCCCTCCTTGCAGACCAGAACATTGACGTAAGCAGAAGAGCCGTCCTCCATCGCCAGAGCGTCGGTCATGGGGTCCAGACCAGCGGAGATGGCGTAGTTGGAGTTGATGACAGCGTAGTCCTCATCCTGCAGGACGTTGGGGACCTGAGCAGCCTCGACCTCATCGACGGTGACGTTCAGGGGGTTCTCCTCGATGTCATTCTTGGTGGCGGTCAGGCCGGCGTCAGCCTTCAGCTTGAAGAAGCCGTTCTTCTCCAGCAGGGTCAGAGCGCGGGCCTCGTTGGTGGTGTCGTTGGGAACAGCGACCTTCACCTTGTCCAGCTTTGCTGCAGCGGAAGCAGCCTCAGAAGAAGCGGCAGTGCCGGAAGCAGCAGAGCTTGCGGTGGAAGAAGAGCCGCCGCAGGCGGTCAGGGCAGCAGCAGCGGCTGCAACACCGGTAACTTTCAGAAAATCACGACGAGTAATCATAGTTTTGTTCCCTCTCTATTATTGGATCAATAGAATGTACAGCGGCGGCGCGGCACAGTCCGCGCCCGCCTTGAACGGAAGCATCAAAAAAGCCTCCGTCCCTGCCAGCCATGCGCTGCACAAGGACGGAGGCCTGAAACTTCCGTGGTACCACCTTGGTTCACAGCATCCTCGCGGACACTGCCTCAAAACTGCGGCAGAATTTTTTCTGCTTACAGCCGGACGCTTTAACGGGCGCACCCGTCGCGGACTAGTGCTCTTGCTCTTCGTCCGCGCAGCTCCGAGACCATTTTCAGCTCCCTGTTTCCTGCCCTTTTCCACCTGCCGGGCTCTCTGGTAAGGCTCATGCGAAAGCTTACTCTTCTCTTCACAGCCATTTTAGTGATATTGCGTTTATTGTACTCGCCTCGACGGGATTTGTCAACCCCCTAAAACAAACTTTTTCAGTAGGGAATTGAAGATCCTTCGCCCATGAGACAAAATATGCCCCCGCGCTGTGTGCGCGGGGGCATATTCAGAAGCTTATCTATCAGCCCTGCTCCTGCTGTGCCTTCTTGGCTTCGAGAGCCAGAATGGCGTCGCGGCGGCTCAGGTTGATGCGGCCCTGCTGGTCGATGTCCGTCACCTTGACGACGATGGCATCACCCACAGCGACAACATCCTCCACCCGCTCGACACGCTTGGTGTCCAGCTTGGAGATGTGGACGAGGCCCTCCTTGCCCGGAGCGATCTCGACGAAGGCACCAAAGTTCATCAGACGGGTGACCTTGCCCTTGTAGATGGCACCGATCTCGGGGTCTTCCACGATGGTCCTGATGGTGAAGATGGCGCGCTTTGCGTCCTCCTGGTCCACCGCGGAGACGAAGACGTGGCCGTCCTCCTGCACGTCGATCTTGCAGTTGCAGGTGGCGCAGATGTCCTGAATGACCTTGCCGCCCTTGCCGATGACGTCCTTGATCTTATCGGTGGGGATCATCATGCTGAACATCTTGGGGGCCCAGCGGCTCAGCTCGCGGCGGGGCGCTGCGATGACGGGCTTGATGATCTCATCGAGGATGTACAGACGGCCCCTGCGGCACTTCTCGAAGGCCTCGGCGATGATGTCGTAGGTCAGGCCGTCGATCTTAATATCCATCTGGATGGCGGTGATGCCCTTGCGGGTGCCGCCCACCTTGAAGTCCATGTCGCCGTGGAAGTCCTCGACGCCCTGAATGTCCAGCATGGTCATCCAGCGGTCGCCCTCGGTGATGAGGCCGCAGGAGATACCGGCGACAGGAGCCTTGATGGGGACGCCTGCGTCCATCAGAGCCAGCGTGGAGCCGCAGATGGAAGCCTGAGAGGTGGAGCCGTTGGAAGAGAGGACCTCAGACACGCAGCGGATGGTGTAGGGGAACTCTTCCAGAGAGGGCAGCACAGGCACGAGAGCGCGCTCAGCCAGTGCGCCGTGGCCGATCTCGCGGCGGCCGGGGCTGCGGGGTGCGCGGGCCTCGCCGACGGAGTACGGCGGGAAATTGTAGTGATGGATGTAGCGCTTGGTCTGCTCGTCGGTCAGGTCATCCATGAGCTGGTTGTCCTTGGTGCCGCCGAGGGTGCAGGTGGTGAGCACCTGGGTCTGGCCGCGGGTGAACATACCGGAGCCATGCACACGGGGCAGGATGCCGACTTCTGCGGCCAGCGGGCGAATCTCGTTGATGCCGCGGCCATCCACGCGCTTGCCCTCGTCCAGCAGCCAGCGGCGGACGACGTACTTCTGCATCTTGTAGCTGACGAGGTCGAGGTCGGCCTCGGTCAGGTCGGGGTACTCCTCAGCGATCTTGTCCATGATGGGCAGCAGAGCGGCATCACGCACATTCTTGTCGTCGGTATCCATAGCGGCCTTGAAGTCGTCGAGATACTTCTCCTTGATGGCGTGGAACACGTCCATATCGAGGCCCACGACCTGGAAATCGATCTTCGGCTTGCCGCGCTCGGCCACGATGCCGTTGATGAAGGTGATGATCTTCTTGATCTCCACGTGAGCGGCCTTGATGGCGTTCAGCATGGTGTCCTCATCGACCTCATTGGCACCGGCCTCGATCATGACGATCTTGTCCATGGTGGCGGCGACGGTCAGGGCCAGGTCGCTCTTCTTGCGCTGCTCCTGAGTGGGGTTCAGGACGATCTCGCCGTCCACCAGACCCACCTGCACGCCGCCGATGGGGCCGTTCCAGGGGATCTCGGACACAGCCGTGACCAGAGAAGCGCCGATCATGCCGGCGATCTCAGGGCTGCAGTCGGGGTCCAGGCTCATGACGGTCATGGTGATGCAGACGTCGTTGCGCATCTCCTTCGGGAACAGCGGGCGCATGGGACGGTCCACGACGCGGCTGGTCAGGATGGCGCGCTCGCCGGGGCGGCCCTCACGGCGCATGAAGCTGCCGGGGATGCGGCCTGCGGCGTAGAGCTTTTCCTCGTACTCCACGTTCAGGGGGAAGAAATCGACGCCCTCGCGGGGCTTGGGGCTCATGACCACGTTGCACATCACGCAGGTCTCGCCGTAGCGGATGAGGGCGCTTGCGTTGGACAAGCCGCACATCTTGCCCATCTCCACCTTGAAGGGGCGGCCTGCCAGCGTAGTCTCGTAAACTTTGAAGTTGTCAAAGTTTTCTTTGCGGGAACCAAATTCGATTGCCATTTGGTTTGCCTCCTTATGTCCGTTTGATATTCCAAAAGGCTGCCCGCCGCGCATCATAGCAATAAATCCAGCGTCCGTGCCGCTTCGCACAGGCGTTCGATTTACTGCTGCAACACGCAGCAGCGGCCTATTTGTTCCAGTGGCTGGGATACAAGGGAAAATCCAACATAAAAGAGCAAAGGGCAGGCACCATTTGCGGTACCTGCCCTCTGTTTTCTATTACTTACGCAGACCCAGAGTTGCGATCAGAGCACGGTAACGCTCGATGTCCTTCTTCTGGAGGTAGGCCAGCAGATTGCGGCGGCGGCCAACCATCTTCATCAGACCACGGCGGCTGTGGTGATCGTTAGGGTTCTTCTTCAGGTGCTCGTTCAGCTCGTTGATGTGAGCGGTCAGCAGAGCGACCTGGACTTCGGGAGAGCCAGTGTCCTTCTCGGTCAGAGCGACTTTGGCCATAACTTCCTGCTTGTTCATAGTAACAGTACCTCTTTATAAAATTTTATTTGCCATCGGCACAGAATGCGGGAAAACGGTACTCCCGAGTGGGCATACTCCCAGCCCCGTATCGCGGTAACAGGGCTAGTATAACAGAAACCAACGTAAAAAGCAAGAAAAATTTTTACAGATCCGCAAAAATGAGGATGTTGTTTTCCTGTCAGATCATGTTATAATCTGTCTATTGTAATAAAGAGGTAGATCGAATGACACATTGCTTTTCCCGCCGCAGCTTCCTCAAGGGAAGCGCAGCCGCCGCAGCGGCCCTCACCAGCCCGCTCCTCCCGGCTGATGCGGCTTCTTCTGAAACCGAAAACGGCCTGTTCTCCCCTGTCTCTGCTCTCTGCCAGACCCAGTACGGCCCGGTGAAGGGCAGAGAGGGCGAAAACGGCCTGCTCTGCTGGTACGGCATCCCCTACGGTGCCGCCCCCACGGGCGAAAGCCGCTGGACAGCGCCGCTGGAGCCTTCCCGCTGGCAGACTGTGCGGGACTGCACCAGCCCCGCCCCGGCGGCCTACCAGTACACCACGTTCCCCCTCGGCACCGAGGACTGCCTGACACTGGATGTCTACTCTTCTTCTGACGCCAAAAAGCGGCCCGTCCTCGTCTATCTGCACGGCAGCGCCGCCACAGGCTCATCTCTCGAGCTGCCCGGCTGCGAACTCGTGCGGGACGCGGGCTGCGTCTTTGTCGCGCTCAACTACCGGCTGGGGCTGTTCGGGTGGAACTGTCTGCCCGCCCTCACTGCCGACCCGGACGCCACCGGAAACTTTGCCCTGCTGGACATCGCCCGGGCGCTGGACTGGGTGCGGGACAACATCCGCCGCTTCGGCGGCGACGCCGACAACATCACCCTCTGCGGCTTCTCTGACGGCGGGCGGATGGCAGCGGCCCTTGCGGGCAGCCCGCTCTTCCGTGGGCGCTTCCAGAAGGCCGTCGCCATCTCCGGCGGGCTGTCCCTCGCCGACCCGGACGCCGCCGCCCAGAAGCTGGCCGAAAATTTCGCGCCGCTGGCCGTGGAAGATGGGCGGTTCGCTGACACGGCTTCTGCCGCCGAATGGCTGCTGACGCGGGGGGCGGACGTCCGGGAATGGCTCTGCGGCCTCGAACCGGCCCGCATTGCGGCCCTCGGCAAACCGGCCATCCTCTACGCAGACGATGTGGTGCTCTCCCGGGGCGCCCGGAGTGCTGTCCCCCTCCTGCTGCTCAGCAGCGCCACCGAATTCAGCGGCTTTGTCCGGGACGACCTGCGGCCCGCTTCCAGCGCGGCCCGGGCCTATGCCGTAAAATACGGCTCAGCCCTCTGCCGCTGGAGCAGCACCGAAGCTGTCGCCGAAGCGCTGGGCGGCAGTGCTCCGGTCTGGCTTGGACTCATCGACTACGGCGGGGCCGACAGTCAGACGGCTATCCCGGGCCTCGGCTCCTTCCACGGCCTGCCGCTGGCGCTCTTCTCGTCCGAAAGCAGCTATTCTGCCTGTGCTGATTTGTCTTCAGCAGGTGCGCAGGCCCTTTCGGCCCGGCTGAAGCAGGCGCTTGCCGGCTTCATGACCAGCGGTTCCCCGGGCTGGGACGCCTGGACACCGCGAGACCGCACTGCCCTCCACTTCGATGCCGACAGCGAAACCGCCTGCATCACCCTCAGCTCCTACCCGGATACTCAGGAAAGCATCCGCGCCGCCATGGCCGCAGACACGTCCCTCTCCGCCGCCGAAAAGGAAACGGTGGAGCACCTCTATTTTTCCGGTTTCTCTTTCTGACGAAGCAAAAACGCACCTCACCGATGGCTTTCATCGGTGAGGTGCGTTCTTGTTTTATTCAGCGGATGATGCCGCCCACAGCCTTTTTGATCTCGGCTTTGTTCCGGTACATCGCAGCATCGGCCTCCATGAACAGCTCGTCCGCCGTCATGGTGCAGCCTGCCTGCATGGCATAGCCCACTGCGATGGAGACGGGATACTCTTCCTTCGCATCCCACTCCGCGCACAGCCGCCGGAGCGTTTCGACTGCTGCCTTCACAGCGTCCTCATCCGTCGCAGCCGCAATGACCGCGAACTCGTCGCCGCCGATGCGGAAGCAGTCCTCGGCCCGGTAAAAGGCCTCCCGGATGCAGCGGGCCGCACAGCAGAGCAGTTCGTCACCGGCACGGTGGCCGTATTGGTCGTTGGTCTGCTTGAGCCAGTTGACGTCCATAACGATGTAGGTCCAGTCCGTGCGCTCGGGCCAGCGGGACTTCATGTACTTGAAGGCCGTATAGTTGAAAAGCCCGGGCAGCGAGTCGGCGTAGGCCAGCTTCTTGTAGGTTTCCAGCTGGGCCTGTTCGTCGATGGCCTGCCTGACCCGGTGGATGACCGTGCGGCCCAGCTGCAACAAAAAGCAGAGCAGGCCCACGCAGTAAAACACCGCGTACTGCCACCCGGCATGGTCTCCATAAAAGAACACCAGTGCCGCTGCGGCCCAGACTGCCAATGCACCAAAGCCGACCAGAATATCCCGCACGTCCTCGCTTCGGGTCTTTTTATACGCTGCAAAGAGGTCGCGGAGAGTCAGCGGGATGCTTGCAAGGATGGTCAGGTGCATGAGGGGCAGCAGCCAGAACATCGCCCAGCCCCGCAGCAGCCAGCCCAGAATATCTGCCGTCAGCAGGAGCATCAGTACTTGCAGCAAGAGACGCAGACCCCAGCACTCCTCTTTCAGGGTGCAGCGGATAAACTCCAACGTGAGGGGGACGATGAGGCCGAAGCTGAGCAGGGACAAGAAGGCGACGAAACTTGCCTTATCGGTAAAGAGGGTTAGCAGCTCGGAATCCGTCAGGATCCAGACGCCCGCATCCAGCACCAGCCCGAACATGATGCAGATCTGATACCGGACTTCCGGCCGGAAGATCCTGCGCATCGAGAGCAGCAGCAGGCCAAGCTCTGCCGCACAGAAGGCGCAGAAAAGGAAGAAGAGCAGCGCATACAGGTTGCTCTGCAGATAGTGGAGCGTTATCCTAGCCTGTGTACCCAGTACAGCCTCATTGCGGAGCATCCAGCTCAGCGTCGTGGGGGCTTCTGCTGCAAAACGCAGCGTCTTGCCGGCCGCGCCATCCGGCAGCGCGATGAACAGCCGCAGCTCGACCGGGCCTTTTTCCTGCTGATACTCATAGAACCAGTTTTCTACCCCATCCGGGCCGCAGAGCGCGAGGGCAAAGCTCTTTTTCACCGTCCGGATGCTCAGCATCAGGCCCTCGCCTGCATCAGCAGGGATCACATACTCTGCCCGGCATTCTGTGTCCATCTGCCAGCTCTCGTTCGTCCGGACGCAAAGCCCCCGTGTCATCGCCTGACGTGGGTCTTCTCTCACGCCGAACGCCTGCACTGCCCCCAGCAGAACAGCCAGCGCCAGAAGCAGCGACAAAAGGAGCCAGAGCCACCGGCTCTGTTGTTTTATCTTATCCATTGCTCCCGCTCACTCCTCAAAGTATTCCTGCGCGCGCTGGGCTGCGTGGTCGATGCACGCGCGCAGCTCATCCAGCGTGTCGAACTTTTTGCTGGGGCTGAGGTAGGCGTGGAACTCCACCACCGGGTCGGTGCCGTAAAGGTCGCCGGTAAAGCCCGGGATGAAGGTCTCGCAGGTCACCTTGCTCTCGTCGCTGTTGACGGTGGGCCGGGTGCCAAGGCCGGTGGCCGAGGGGTACCACCTGTCTCCTATCCTGGTGCGGGTGATATAGATGCCGTACCGGGGCAGCTGGAAGCCCTGCGGGTAGAGCTGATTGATGGTCGGCACGCCCAGCGTCCGGCCAAGGCCCGCCCCGTGATGCACCGTGAAGCGGATGGCGTAGGGCATCCCCAGCATGGCATTGGCCGCCGGGATGTCACCGCCTTCCAGCGCGGTGCGGATGCGGGTGGAGGAAACAGGCTTCTCCTCAAACTGTGCCATCGGCAGGACGACGACCTCCACGCCCAGCGGCGCGCAGAGCTGACGCAGCAGCTCCGGTGTGCCTGCCGCCCTGGCCCCGAAGGTGAAGTTCTCGCCGCAGAACAGCGCCCGGGCGTTGCAGTCCCGGATGATGCCCAGCACGAACTGCTCCGGCGTCATGGCCTTGATCTCCTCGAAATCGGGGCAGAGATAGTGCTCCACGCCGAGGCTGGCGATGAGGGCGTGCTTGTCCTCGGTGGAGAGCAGGCGCTTGCCCTTCATCTTGTTTTCGGTGGGCAGGCGGAAGGTGAACACCGCCGGTGCCGCGCCATGGGCCCTGGCCCACTCCACTGCGCCATTGATGACCGCGCGGTGGCCGATGTGGATGCCGTCAAAAAAGCCCATTGCCACAGCAGAGCCGTGGGCACCGCCCAGCGCAAGCGGCGCAAGCTGTGAATAGATCTGCATGAATGTTCTTTAATTCCTCTCTACAAAGAGTTTTTCGACCTTGAGCACGCCGCCGGTGATGTTCGCAAGACCCAGGAACTGACCCTCGGCATTGCGGACACGGTAGCGGCCGTCTGCCGCCGGATAGCGGCTGGTGGGGCAGCCGTTGTACAGGTGCTGCTCCACCCTCGGCTCTGCCACCAGCAGAGGCAGGCTCTCGAACACGCTCTCCACCGGCAGCATCAAAGCCTGCAGTGCCTCGGGGCCTGCGTCCTTTGCCGTCTGTATCTCTTCCAGCGTGTGGGCGTCGGCCTCGGTGTAGACACCCGCCGTCGTGCGGCGCAAAGCGCTCATGGTGCCTTTCTGGCCCATAGCGGCGGCAATGTCCTCCAACAGGGTGCGGATATACGTTCCCTTGGAGCAGCGGACGGTGAGGACGTATTCGTTCTCTGCCGGGCTGCCGCCGTACCGGATGTCCAGTATCTCGATGGGGCGGGCCTTCCGCTCCACCGTGACGCCCTCGCGGGCCAGCTTATAAAGGGGCTGGCCGTTGATCTTGACCGCCGAGTACATGGGCGGCGTCTGCATCCGGGGGCCGAGGAACCGGGGCAGAACGGCCAGCAGCTCCTTCTCCCCTGCCGTCACCGGGGCTGTTTCCAGCACAGTGCCGGTGATGTCGCCGGTGTCGGTCTGCATCCCCAGCCGCAGCCGGGCGCAGTAGGTCTTGGTGTGGTCGAGCTGAAGGTCCACAGCCTTGCTGGCCCCGCCGCAGAACACCGGCAGAACGCCGGTGGCCATGGGGTCCAGCGTACCGCTGTGGCCCAGCTTGCGGGTGCCGAGGATGCCGCGCAGCTTGGCGATGACGTCAAAGCTGGTCCACTCCATCGGCTTATCTACGATAAGGATGCCCTGCATCAGCTTTCCTCCTGCGTCTCGGGGCGGTCGAGTTCCGCCTCCACCTCGGCCAGAATGGCGCTCTTGGCGTTGTCGAGGTTGCCCAGCAGCTCACAGCCCGCTGCGCGGGTGTGGCCGCCGCCGCCCAGACGCCGTGCGATGGCGCAGGCGTCCACGCCCTTGGCGGCGCGCACGCTGATGCGGTAGCTGCCGCCGGGCTGCTGACGGAGCAGCAGGCCCACTTTGACCCCCTCGATGCTGATGGGCAGGCTGGTCAGCTCTTCCAGGTCAGCCGGGTCCACGCCGCTCTGCTCTATCTCGTCCCGGGTCAGATACATCAGGGCGCAGCGGCCCTCAAGATGATATTCCAGATGGTTGCGGGCGATACGCTCCGCCTCCATCCGCTCCCGGGGTTTGGTGTCGAAGAGCAGGGTGTTCAGCTCCTCCACCTGCGCACCGGCCAGAATGAGCTTTGCCGCCACGAGGTGGGTGTTGGCAGTGGTGGAAGAGAACCGGAAGCAGCCGGTGTCCGTAGCGAGGCCGGTGTAGAGGCAGTTGGCGATGAGGGGGGTAATCTCCACGCCCATCTCGCTGATGACCTCATACAGAAGCTCTGCCGTTGCGGCCGCATTGCCGTCCAGCAGGGTGAAATCCGCATAGCCGCTGTTGCCCGTGTGGTGGTCGATGCAGAGATCGATATGGCGGGTATACTGCGGCATGCCGTTGTTTTCGCCAAAGAGCTGCACGCTGGCAACATCCACGGCCACAACGGTCTTGGGCTCAAACTCGCCCCGGAACGGCACCGGTGCGGTAAAGCTGTAGCGGGAAGGCACTGCATCGGAGCAGAGGACGGCTGCCGTCTTGCCCAGCGCCTTGAGCGCGTGGCAGAGGGCGCTGCCGCAGCCGATGGTGTCGCCGTCCGGGTTTTTATGACACAGGACCAGAATGTTGTCCGCAGCACAGAGGCGCTCGGCCATCTGCTGCACATTGAGCTGTTCTGTCATTTGATGGATCCATCCTTTCCGCAGCGCTGGATTTATTCCTCGGTCTCGGCGGGCTGGGAGTCCTCCGCGTCGCCGTTCACATTCAGCGTGCGGAGCAGCTCGTTGATGTGGGCTGCATAGGCGGCACCGTCGTCCTCCACAAAGATGAAGCGGGGTGCCTTGCGGATGTGCATTTTCTTGCTCACTTCGGTGCGCACATGGCCTGCGGCGCGGTTCAGGGCCTCGATGGCGGGCTTGGGGCCGTCCTCACGGCCCATCACGCTCACATAGACCTTCGCCACGTCCAGGTCGGGCGTCACATCCAGCCGGGTGACGGTCAGCAGACCGCCCTCCAGCCGCGGGTCTTTCAGCCGTCCGATGATGGCGATGAGCTCACGCTTCATGTCCTGCGCCAGACGGCCCATATTTTTCTGAGACATAGTTTCTCCTCTGAAAAGCCCGTTATCACCGCCCGGGGGCGATGATAACAGCAGCTTCAACTCTTAGTCGCGGTATTCTTCCATCTTGAAGGCCTCGTAGACGTCGCCTTCCTTGACGTCGGCAAACTTTGCCAGAGTAACGCCGCACTCGTAGCCCTCGGCCACTTCCTTGGCGTCGTCCTTGAAGCGCTTCAGAGATGCGATCTCGTCCTCCGTGATGACGATGCCGTCACGGACGACACGCACCTTGCTGTCGCGGGTGATCTTGCCGCTGGTGACACGGCAGCCTGCGACGGTGCCGACGTTGGAGATCTTGTAGACCTGACGGACCTGCAGCTCGCCCAGAGACACCTCGCGGAACTTGGGAGCCAGCATACCCTTCATAGCGTCGGTGACGTCGTTGATGGCGTCATAGATGACGCGGTACATACGCATCTCGACCTTGGTGGCAGCGGCCTCTTCCTTCGCCACGTTGTCGGGGCGGACGTTGAAGCCGATGATGATGGCGTTGGATGCGTCGGCCAGGTCAACGTCGGACTTGCTGATGGCGCCGACACCGGCGTGGATGACGCGGACGCGGACCTCGTCGTTGGAGATCTTCTCGAGGCTCTGCTTGACGGCCTCGGCGGAGCCCTGCACGTCAGCCTTGACGACGATGGCCAGCTCCTTCATATCGTTCTGAGCCATCTGGCTGAACAGGTTATCCAGAGTGACCTTCTGGAAGGCGGAGAACTGCTTCTCCTTGGCGGCAGCGATGCGCTGCTCGGCCAGCTCACGGGCCAGACGCTCGTCCTCGACGGCCTCGAACAGGTCGCCGGCCTCAGGCACAGCGGTCAGACCGGTGATCTCCACAGGGGTGGAGGGGCCGGCATCGTTCAGCAGAATGCCCTTGTCGCTGCGCATGGTACGCACACGGCCCACGGCGGTACCGGCGATGATGACATCGCCGGAGTGGAGGGTGCCGTTCTGCACCAGAATGGTGGCGATGGGGCCCTGGCCCTTGTCCAGACGAGCCTCGACAACAGCGCCCTTGGCACGGCGGTTGGGGTTGGCCTTCAGCTCCATGACCTCAGCTTCCAGAGCGATGCGCTCCAGCAGGTCGTTGATGCCCATGCCGGTCAGAGCAGAGACGGGGATGCAGGCGACGTCGCCGCCCCAGTCCTCGGTGATGATGCCGTACTTGGTCAGGCCCTCCATCACGCGCTCGGGGTTGGCGGTGGGCTTATCCATCTTGTTCATTGCCACGATAATCTTGACATTTGCAGCCTTGGCGTGGTTGATGGACTCGATGGTCTGGGGCATGATGCCGTCGTCGGCAGCAACCACCAGAACTGCAATATCGGTCATGTTGGCACCGCGGGCACGCATGGAGGTGAACGCCTCGTGGCCCGGGGTATCCAGGAAGGTGATGAGGCTGTCGTTGACCTTGACCTGATATGCACCGATGGCCTGGGTGATGCCGCCGGCCTCGCCTGCGGTGACATTGGTCTTGCGGATCGCGTCCAGGATACTGGTCTTGCCGTGGTCAACGTGGCCCATGACACAGACAACGGGGGGACGCTCCACCAGATCCTCGGCGGAATCCTCTTCCTGGGTGAACAGGCGCTCCTCGATGGTCACATGCACCTCGTGCTCGACCTTTGCGTGGAACTCCTCTGCCAGCAGAGAAGCGGTATCAAAATCGATTACATCGTTGATGGCGTGCATCTCACCCATCTGCATGAACTTGGCAATGACCTTGCCGGCCTGCTGCTTCAGGCGGGCAGCCAGCTCGCCCACGGTGATCTCGTCGGGGATCATCACCTTCAGCTGTGCGCTGCGGGCCTTTTCCAGCTGGATGCGCTGCAGACGCTCGAACTCGGTCTCGCGCTTGCCCTTCTGGAACTGCTGGCGCTGGCGCTGGCCGCGCTGGGTGAACTTCTGCTTGTTGCCCTGCGGGGTGGGCTTGCGGCGGTTCTCGGTGTTCTTGGTGGAAGCCAGATCGTCGTAACGGGCGTCGAAGCGGTCCACGTTCATATCGACGGTGCGGGTATCGACGGTGACCTGATTGTCCTCGCGGCGGACAGAGACGGACTGAGCGGAAGCTGCAGTAGCCTTTGCGCCGGTCTCACGGGCCAGCTCGCTCAGGGAGACGGTCTTCTCCTCGCGCTTCTTGTGCTGCTCGTTCTTCTTGTTGTTTTGCTTGGCAGCGGGCTTTGCCTCGGCCATTGCGGGCTCAGCCTTGGGAGCCTCGGGCTTCTTTTCGGCCTTGGGCTCTGCCTTCTTCTCGGCGGGCTTCGGCTCAGCCTTGGGGGCCTTGGCGCTGTTCAGGAACTCGTCCAGGTTCTTGAAGCTGATGTCCTTGCTGAACTTCTCCAGCAGGTAGTTCAGCTCGTTCTCTTCCAGAGTGGAGCTGTTCTTCTTGCCGGTGCTGCCCATGGCGTTCAGCTCGTCGAGGACCTTCTTGGCAGAGATGCTCAGGTCCTTTGCAAAATCGCTCACTTTATATTTTACGGTCATTCGCTCATATCCTCCTCAGTTTGAATCGCTCCGCACGCCGTCAGCCGGTCAAAGCAGAGCTTGGCGAGGTTGCGGTCGGTGACGGCATAAATGGCCACCGGTTTGCGGCTGATGTCAGCCAGCTTATCCTGTGTCAGCGGCATGGGGATGACGTCCACCATATCGCCCACAGCGTAGTTGAGCCGCTGCACGGTCTTGGGGCTGGCGTCGGACGCAGTCATCACGAGCCATGCCTTGCCCTTGACGACGGCGTCTTCCACCGCGTCAAAGCCCATGGTCAGAGCGCCCGCCTTGCGGCAGAGGCTCACGGCCTGGAACAGGGCCTCATTCGGCTCAAGGGCCGGTTTTGCGGGGGCGTTATGCTTCTTTGCCATCGCGGTCGGCCTCCTTTTCTGCTTCCACACTGGCCAGCTGCTGGGCCAGTGCATCGTATACCTCGGCGGGGACCGGCTGCTCAAAGCAGCGCTCCAGCGCCTTCTTCTTTTTTGCCTTTGCAAGGCAGGCGGCATCCGGGCAGAGGTAAGCACCGCGGCCGGGCTTCTTGCCCACGGGGTCGATGCTGATCTCTCCGCTGGGTGCGCGCACCACACGCACCAGTTCCTTCTTGGGGCGGCTGGTCAGACAGCCGATGCACTGGCGGGCAGGGATCTTCTTTTGTGCCATCCGGTTTTCCCTCCTTCGGCAGGTGTTCCGCGCTTATTCTGCGGCGGTGTCTTCGGTCTTCTCAGCCTCGGCAGCCTTCGGCTCTTCCTCGCCGTAGTAGCCGCTCTCGGGGCGGATGTCGATATTGTAGCCGGTCAGGCGGGCGCACAGACGGGCGTTCTGGCCCTTGTTGCCGATGGCAAGGCTCAGCTGCTGGTCCGGCACGGTCACGCGGCAGGAGCGGGTCTCGCCGGGCAGCAGCTCGACCTTGACCACCTTTGCGGGGCTGAGAGCTGCGGAGATGAACTCGGAGATGTCCTCGCTCCACTTCACGATGTCGATCTTCTCGCCGCCCAGCTTCTCGACCACAGCGGCCACACGGTCGCCGTGGGGGCCGATGCAGGCAGAGACGGGGTTGACGTTGGCGTCCTTGGACCAGACAGCCATCTTGGTGCGGGCGCCGGCCTCGCGGCTGATGGCCTTGACCTCGACGGTGCCGTCGTAGATCTCAGGCACTTCCAGCTCGAACAGGCGCTTGACGAGGCCGGGGTGGGTGCGGCTGATCATGACGCGGGGGCCGCGCTCGCCTGCCACGACATCCACGATGTAGACCTGCAGCATCTGGCCCTCGGTGTAGACCTCGCCGGGGACCTGCTCGTTGCGGGGCAGGATGGCCTCGCCGCCCTTGCCCAGGTCGAGGGCAACGATGCCCTTCTCGGGGTCCACGCGGGTGACAGTGGCCTGCACGATGTCGTGGGCGCGGGACTGGATCTCGCTCAGCTGCTGGCTGCGCTCGGCCTCGCGGATGCCCTGACGGATGACGTGCTTTGCGGTCTGGGCGGCGATGCGGCCAAAGTCCTTGGTCTTGAGGGGGGTCACGACGCGGTCGCCCACCTGATAGCTCTTGCGGATGTGCTGAGCCTCGGTGATGCCGATCTCGCTGTGCTCGTCGTACCAGTCCTCATCGGCCACGACGTCCTGGATGAGGGCGACGTTGAACTTGCCGGTGCTGGGGTCGATCTCGACCATGACGTGGTCGTCCTCGACCTCGTAGTTCTTCTTCACGGCGATGACGATCGCAGCCTTGATCTTTTCGATCAGGTACTCCGCGGTGATGCCGCGCTCGTGCTCCAGCATGGAGAGAGCTTCAAAAAATTCGTTGTTCGCTGCTGCCATTTTTCGGGTTCCTCCCAGTAATTTATTTTCGTCTTAATCAAACAGATGTTCGTCATCACAGAGATGGACGCCGGACGCGGCGTTCACCTCAAAGCTCACCGGGCCGTTCTCCGTCTCGACCGTGACGGTGCTGCCCTCGCGGCCTTTCAGGATGCCGGCAAACTCGCGCACGCCGTCGGCGGTGGGGCGGATGAGCCTGACGCCGATCTTCTCGCCCTTGAGTGCCTCGTAGTGCTCCGGGCGGGTCAGCTTGCGGCCAAGGCCGGGGCTGCCCACCTCGAGATAATAGCTCTGGTCGATGGGGTCTGCCTCATCGAGGATGGGGTCCAGCGCGTGGGACACTTCGGCACAGGTGTCGGTGTCCATGGTGCCGTCCCGGTCGATGAGCACACGGAGATACCAGTCCGGCCCTTCCTTCTCAAAGACCACATCCCACAGGCGCAGGCCCATGCCCTCCACGACGGGGCGGACAAGCGCTTCGACTCTCTGGGCGGTGTTGCCGCCAGACTGCTTCGCCATAAAAAACCTCCAAACAAACAAGAAAAGCGGACCTTGCGGCCCACTTTCCAATAAAACTATAGCGTACTACTAGAATATAGCATACTCTTGCGGATTATGCAAGCTTTTTCGTGAAAAATCCTCTTCTCACAGCACCCAGACGCCGTCGCGGAACAGCTCCACGGTGCGGCCGTCGCGGCACTTGCCGGTGATATGGCTGTCCTCGGCGCCCACCATGACGTCCTCGTGGATGGCGGACTGGTTCATGCCCCGGGCCAGCAGCTCGTCCTTGGTCAGGCGGGTGCCGTTCTCGGTGGTGCCGGGATAGCTGGCACCAAAGGCGATGTGGCAGGCGGCGTTCTCATCGAAGAGGGTGCTGTAGAACAGCGCGCCGCTGCGGTTGATGGGGCTGGACGCCGGAACCAGCGCCACTTCGCCGATGCTCCGTGCGCCCTCGTCGGTGTCCAGAAGCCGGCCCAGAAGCTCCGCGCCCTCGTCGGCACCGTGCTCCACGACCCGGCCATCCTTGAAGGTGACATGGAAGCCCTTGATGAGCTGGCCGTTGAAGACGTAGGGTTTCGTGCCGTAGACGATGCCGTTCACCTTGTCCTTGTGGGGCGCGGTGAAGACCTCCTCGGTGGGGATGTTGGGCAGGAAGACCACGCCCTTTTCACTGACGCTGGCGGCACTCTCCCAGGTGGCCTTGTCGGCGATGCCCACGGTCAGGTCGGTGCCGTTGCTGCTCTCGAAGTGGACGCTCTCGAGGTCGAGGGCGTTCATCTTGTCCTTCAGGCCGGTCAGACGGTCGAGGTGGGCCTTCCACTCGCTGACGGGGTCGCCGCCCGTCACGCGGCAGACGTCGAAGATGAGCTGCCAGAGCTTCTCGATGGCCGCAGCCTCGTCCAGCTCCGGGAAGATTTTCTTCGCCCACGGGGCGCTGGGCATGGCGGCGATGGACCACTGGACCCGGTCGTTCATGGTGTACTCCCGCCACGGAGCCATGAACTTGCGCTGCGCAGCGTTCACACGGCTGATCTTCGCGCCGTCCAGACCGGCGTAGACCTCGGGGTCGTCGGCGAGGAGGTGGAGGACGCAGACGCCGCCCTCGCTCTCGGCGTAGTCCAGATAGCGGCGGAGCTGATAAGACTTGAAGTCGGTCAGGGCTTCCTCGCTGCCCAGCTCCATCCGGCTGCGGGAAACGTCGTTGTCGCTCCAGTTCACCAGCACGTCACGGGCGCCGGCCTCGTAGGCACTGCGCACGCACAGACGGGCCAGCGGGGCGGCCTCGAGGCAGCAGTTGATGACAAGGGTCTGGCCCGGCTGGGGGTTGACGCCCACACGGACGATGAAGTCGGCGTATTTTTTCAGAAGAAGAGTAAAGTTTTCCACAGGATATCCTTTCTGCCGTGCAGAACACGGCGGTGCATTTTCTATCTGACAGTATAACCGCTCCGGCCGGAATTGTCCACCCGATAAAAACAAAACAGACGTTTCTGCCGGTTGAAAAATCGGGAAACATCTGTTATACTAGTGTATGAGAGTGCTGTCTACATAACGGCAGGCGGTCTACACCTTTCCGGCCTTACGTCGGGAAGGCGAGCATTTTTGTTATGCCCCCGACGCTCCACAGCGAAAGGGGTGATGTCTATGACGCTTTTAGAGACTTTGGCTCTGCTCACGTTGCTTGCAACGGTGGGCTTCGGCACATTCGATATAGCGTATAAGATCTTTCATAACAAAAAATGACCGCCCGGCTCCTAATCGCGCGATCATTTTTTGTGACTGATCTGCCGGAAAGGTGCTGACCGTTTGCCAGACAGCACTCTCTTCGTTTATATTATACCACAGCCCCGCCGAAATTGCAACGGCGGGGCTGTAGTATTGCTCGCAACTGTAAACTGGGGTGATGTTCTATGACGCTTTTAGAAACTTTAGCTCTGCTCACGTTGCTTGCAACTGTAGGCTTTGGAATGTTTGACATTGCGTACAAGATCTTCAATAACAAAAAATGAC
>ENA-OWON01000352-OWON01000352.1-gut-metagenome-genome-assembly--contig:-NODE-352-length-19413-cov-5.378155_pt1 | contig 19413 bp, 15 predicted proteins | sample MGYA00248257_ERZ651798 | MGnify/ENA primary metagenome ERZ651798 (study PRJEB26908, sample SAMEA4031708) | gut metagenome | biome: gut; feature: normal infant; material: stool | place: China | collected 2015... | reverse complement strand
CACAGACAGCAAGCCCTTTCGGCTGCTTGAACAATTTTTACTTCAAAATATTGTCTAACTTTTTGGGGTCACTTCACGATAAGATACGGATGTTTTTTTTCAATGTATTCTTCAACGATCACACGGTGGGCACGAGAAAATGAAAAAGCAAATTTTAATGCGTCGTTTACGTTATCCCAGCTATGCAGTACGGTAGCTCCTTTTGAGCCAGAAGAATCTACTGGCTTGATGATAACAGGCAACCGAAACCTGGAAGTATCCAACGCAGCATCTTCAACAGTTTGATATCCCATAGATATAGGTGCATTGAATCCATGGTCATGCAAAAACGCACGAAAACGATCTTTATTACAAAGAATTTCTACTGCGGAATAAGGGTTTGTTGGCAGCTTTAATTTTTCGCCTACATAGGCTGCTGTGGGTGCAGCGGGGTCAGAAGCATAGGCCAGAACGCCGTCAACGTTTTCCTTCTGTGCAACCTCGAGGACGGCATCCTTGTCCGTGGTACTTACAAGATAGAACTTATCTGCAACATATTGACCGGGGTTGTCCGTCAGAAAGTCACACAGAACAGTGTAGTAGCCAAGCTTTTTTGCAGTTTCAATGGCTATCACCTGCTGTGCAGAACCACCCAATAAAAGGATCTTTTTCATTTTTTATCCCCTTTACTTTCTTGCAATTTTTTTCAAGACAGGGCGAATCATGCCCATCAGATATTCATAGGATTCCAGATGCAAGGCAGCCGATGCTCCAATATAAATTACTGCACCCATCGGGATTTGAATCAGCAGAGTCGCAGCATTTGACAGGTGAAGCAGGTCAACAAGGTTCACGCAGCATCCCATAAAGATTGCTATAGCAATGCTTGGCAGAATATCCTTCAACTGATCCCAATATCGATAATTCAAAAGTTTCCGATTGGGCCAGGAGTTGATGAGTTGGCTTGTAACACTGCTGACAAGCAAGCTATAAGCCATTGCCATAACGCCAAACCACATGGTAGAAAGCAGAAGCGTCATACCAACAATCTTCTTCGCAATTTCGAGTTTCAAAAACAAATCGCTGCGCCCCATTGCTTTGATTGCATTCAGGTTTGCTGTGTGGATGGGATAGAACATATAAGTAATGCAGAAAATGCGTAAAAACGGCACACAGGGTAACCACTTATCTGTCAAAATCAACCGAACAATCGGCTCTGCACAGAATGCCAACCCCATCATCAGCGGAGCCATAATATAGGTACTGGTTTTAATAGCCCGGCGAGTCATTGCTTTTACACGACTGGAGTCATCTTGCACACCCGCCATCGTTGGGAGAAGAACACTATCAATGGATGTATTGATATTATTAGCAATCACATAAGGGAATTTATCGCCTTGGTTGTAGTAAGCTAGATCCGCCGAAGAATACATTTTACCGATAATCAGACTGCGAATATTGCCATAGCCCGTATCTAAAAGTGCAGAGGCCAACATTTTCCATCCAAATGAAAGCAGCCCTTTTAATCTATCCCAAGAGAACATCTTCTTTGGGCGCCATTTAACCGTCAACCACAATATCAAGGTATCAATCGCTGTATTGGATAGCTGCTGCGCCACGATAGCCCACACGCCAAAACCTGCATAGGCCAAAGCAATGCCCAAAAATGCAGAAAAAATCGTTCCGCCTAATGTCGCATAGAAGAATCGCTTAAACAGCATATTCCTCGACACATAGGATTGCTGAATACCCTTCACACCAGAAATCACAATAGTCAAACTGATGACTCGGATAATGGGGGTCAGAGTGGAGTCATTGTAGAAGTTGGCAATCACCGGTGCCGCCATAAACATGATGACATACAAAACCAAGCAAACCACAAAATTAAAATAGAACACTGACGAGAAATCTAGATCATCAGCATCCTTTTTCTGAATTAGTGCGGTACCTAAGCCACTGTCTACAAACACCTGCATGATGGTGGTAAAGACAGTAATCAGCGCAATTTGACCATAATCTTCTGGTGCAAGAATACGAGCAAGGACAATAGAAACGATAAAGGTTACAAGTTGGGCACCGCAGCGTTCAGCAAAACGCCAGAGGAAGTTTTTGAGAACAGATTGTGTTTTCATTGATTTTCCTTCATACACTTTCGATACAGCTTCAATAACCAAGGAAAATGCTCTTTAATATATATTCTCAGTTTCCAAGGCATAGGCTGCTCGTTATACAATTTTCGTAATTCACCAGTATGCAATTTTTTGTATTCATCTGCGTTCTGGTAATACATAAAATCTGACTCAAGCTTTGCCCTGTGTATGATTTCGGTATATTCCTTGTTTGTTTCGTCGTCGACCATATCGAGCATTCGATTAATCTCACACCTTTGAGCGTCTGCATATTCTCTATTGGCCAGTCGTTTTGTCCATGACCCTGGAACAAGGAAGCGATATACCGCCATATTGTCCGGCAGATAGAGCATTCCTCCGCGAAGAGCTCCATGAATTTGCAGCGAATAGTCTATTGGACAATATTTGCGGAATTCTGGTTCCTCCTCCAACAGCTCGCGCCGGTAGAAGAGGGAATTCGTTGCAACAAATCCGCCACCACCAGCAATAACTTCTTCTGTGCTAAGCACAGTCTCTTTATCACTGGGAGCAATATAGCAAATCAACCGACCATTTGACGCCTGAACCTTCGATACTGCATGTGCGCAAATATCCAATTCTGGGTGAGCCTCCATTGCATCATATTGCTTTTGAAGCTTTTCCTGATCTGTCCAATAGTCGTCACCCTCGCATAGGGCCACATATTTGCCTTTCAAACGCGGCAGATGGAAAGTCTTTGTTATATTTACACCTTTGGAGTACTGATTTTCTATCTGATAAATCGGTTTTATCAATTCTGGGTACTTTTTTTCATATTCACGAATGATGTCTGCTGTATTGTCCGTGGATGCATCATCATGAATTAGCACCTCATAGTTGAAATATGTTTTTTGAGATACAAATCCCTCTAATGCGTCTCGAATATAAGGGCCATGATTATACGCATTACAAATAACGCTGACTTTTATTTCTTGCATCTGCTACTCCCATTTTTCTGCCTATACCTTTAGTTCAATTGCATTTTCTGCTTCATATCGACATTCTGACTATTATATTTTTCATCTATTTCCATACATCTTCTCGTAGTAATTCTGGTACTCGCCGGAAACGATGGTCTTCCACCATTCCTGATTGTCCAGATAAATCGGAAGAAACTGCTTGCTGGTCACCTTCGTCAGCGGATACAGACGAGTGCTTGAGACACCGGCTAGAATACTACCCTTCATACATATTTAGCATCTTCCACTAATATAAGCATCATCTCTTTTTAGGCAGGTTTAGCTCTTGACCAAAATATCCGCAATTCTCTCACACGCATGTCCATCGCCATACGGATTGCTTGCCTTACTCATTGCCTCATAGTCATCCTTTTCAGACAGCAGACGGCTAAACTCCTTATAAATCGTTTCTTCTTCCGTGCCCACCAACTTCAGCGTACCTGCCGCAATACCTTCCGGGCGCTCCGTGGTATCTCGCATCACCAGAACAGGCTTGCCCAGAGAAGGGGCTTCCTCCTGAATTCCGCCAGAATCCGTCAGAATCAGGTAGCTCCGGCTCAGGAAGTTGTGGAAGTCCAGAACATCCAGCGGTTCGATGATATGGATTCGATCATCGTCACCCAGATACTCGTTTGCGATTTCACGCACGAAAGGATTCATGTGAATCGGATAAATAGCTTTCACATCCGGATGCTCGTCCATCACACGACGGATTGCCTTAAACATGTGGCGCATCGGCTCGCCAAGGTTTTCACGGCGATGGGCAGTAATCATAATTAGACGGCTGTCCTTTGCCCATTCCAGTTCAGGGTGCGTATAGTTTTGCCGCACGGTGGTTTTTAAAGCATCAATAGCCGTGTTTCCGGTAACATAGATGCTGTTCGGATTTTTACCCTCTTTCAGCAGATTTTGCTTGGAAAGTTCGGTGGGAGCAAAGTTGAATTTACTGATAATGGAAACCGCCTGACGGTTGAACTCCTCCGGATACGGGCTATAAATATTGTAGGTGCGCAGACCAGCTTCTACGTGACCTACAGGAAGCTGCATATAGAAGCAAGCCAATGCAGTCACGAAGGTCGTGGATGTATCGCCGTGAACCAATACTACATCAGGTTTTTCCTTTTCCAGAACAGCCTTGATGCTATTCAGAATATTGGTAGTTACGTCGAACAGCGTCTGCTTATCCTTCATGATGGACAGGTCATAATCGGGGGTAACATCAAATGCCTCAAGAACCATATCGAGCATCTGACGATGCTGACCAGTCACACAAACAACCGTTTCCAACTCTCTGCGTTTTTTCAGTTCATTAACAAGCGGACACATTTTAATTGCTTCCGGGCGAGTGCCGAAAACGAGCATTACTTTTTTCATAATTCACCCTTCATTTTCGCATTTTTACAACTTTTGCTGGATTACCCGCAACGATAGAGTAATCTGGAGTATCTTTGGTTACAACAGCTCCTGCTCCAATAACCGAATGATTTCCAATTCTTACGCCGGGTAGAACAATAACATTGCTACCGATCCATACATCATCTCCGATAATAACTGGGACTTCTTCCGTTTCACCCTGCTCGCACATTGGAATGTCCAATCTGTCAATCCGATGGTTTCGGGTATATATAACACAATTCGGTCCCATCATAACATTATTTCCAATATGACACTCCCCGTTCACAATGCAATTAATTCCGATTCCTGAATTCGAACCAATAGTGCATCTTCTCGAAAAGACAGCGCGTTTTTCAATATTAATATTTTTTCCTGTTGATGCCATAATTTTAGACGCACACCAAGCTCGAATTTTTTTTGACCTATCTGGACACGCGAATATGAGGTCGGAAGATATTTTACCCCCCCCATAAAAGTGATGCAAAAACACAGGAAAAACTCATAAAAATCACTTCGTCCCTTCGTATTACTTTTTCTTTAGAACAATCTGCATTTTATAAAGGATGAAAAGGGCTACGATACTCATCACAATTTCTCTGACACAAGTATAGTAGTAATCGCGTATCCACCATATACACGGGGTAATGAAGACAATTGAAACAAGGAACTTTTTCCAGTTCTGACTGAGTTGTGCAGCGATTCTGATGAAATCTATTCTTGACACAAAAAAACCAATAAAAGCCGCCAAGAGGCACCCGATTGGGCCAAATGCATAATAGAGTTCACCTATGTAAGATCCCCCAATAACTGAGCTATTCCTAAAATAATATACATAAACCAATTCCTTAATAGAATTCGTTATAAAACCGCCTATGTTGGGCAAGAAAGCCAAAGACCCTTTTATGTAGTTCATTCCGTATGAATACGGATGAATTTGAGGGAATGTCTCTATCGCAAAGCAAACAGTCTTTATCGTCACTCCAAATTCAGAGAAAATCTTTAATACGGCTGGTTCCCCAAATAAATTCTTTACGATTTGGTTGTAAAACTGTTGAAACGTCATGCCATCCAGGCGTAAAGTTCCCAGCGCACTTAGAATAGCAACGCTAATCCATATACCGCAAATTCCTCCTATTACTTTTCCAAGAGACAAATTCCTACTTGGAAAGATTTTAGAATATACTAGTAGCATTACAATTATCCGCATTACAGCATCTCCTCGATTTCCAGTCAGCATAAAGAGGAAATGATATGTGCACATACCCAACATCCACCATCGTGCTCGATGCTCATTATTTTTAGAAGCTACTATTATCACAAGAACGGCTAAGTCAAGCATCTTGGCCAAAACTTGAATATAGCCATTAACATTCAGGCTGTATGTCTTCAGGTAACCACCTTGCAAGTATAGAAGGATTTTAGATAAATCGACATATGCTCGTGGGAGCAAAGTAACAAAAAACAAATTCAAGCCAACAATATATGTCTTCTGCAGATAGTCTTTATTCAAATCCATATCTAATATTCTTGGAGTTTCCGTGGTTCTCAGTTGGTATGTTTTGAGAGAGCCCAACATCATTCCCAGCATAAGCCAAAATTGAGCTTTTGCACTAAACTGACAAGCTCTTATATAAATCTCAGGAGTTGTATAACCACGCTGATCAAACCCCAATACCCTATCGTATCCTAAAGAGAGTAATAATGGATGTCCAAGGTGCATGATATAACTAAATAGTAAGAACAGAACAGCAAAAGAAAAAATTTCTCCTGTTGTTTGTTTTAGAACTATCAATGTGCAAACAATTAAGGCGAGCACGCTAACAGTGATTCCTTCATAGGTTGTTAAGCCGTCAAGAAGAACTGTCATAAATCCTATCAATAAGAATATAGTCATAGCTACAAAAGTCCTGATAGGCATTGATAGCTTAGATTTCATCTAATTCCCCCTATTATTGAATCGAACTCTTGTAGTGTATTATGAGATACTCCCGAGAACGAAAACACGCTTTTACTGTTATCCTTTAATTCTGTTGTTGACCTTAACAGTCCCTGTAATATTCCTTCTTCCGTATTATCACAAACCCATCCAACATTATTGTTTTCGACCAATTCTACAGCAGACAATGTTCTAGTTGTTAACGTCGGCAAATGTAGTGTACAAGCCTCAGCAAAAACAACAGGTGCGCATTCATGGTAGGACGGAACAAAAAGGCAATCTGCTCCTCGCATGAATCTGTACGGATTTTCTGATTCACCCAGTAAAAAAACCACATCCATTAAATTATTTTCAGCAATATAATGTCTTGCCTCTTCCATCTCAGGGCCAGTTCCAACAATGTACCATCGAATTTCGTTACTGAGTTCTATCACCGTTTTCATCACTTTAAGTGCTCTCATAATTCCTTTTTCTTTTGAAACACGAGCAACCGTGATATAGTTTATATGGCTATCATCGTAGCAAAAAGGTTTTTCATTTGCCAACTTTAATATTTTATTTTCATCAATTGAATTCATCAATACTATGCTTTTTCTTCTATATTCTGGGCAACAGCAATCGAACTCTTTTTTACAGCTATTCGATACGCATACAATTGAATCAAAATTTTTGTATCGCTTTCTGTTCAAAGCATCATTACCACCATAGTTTTTGAAATCACAATGAACGAAAGTTAATTTCTTTTTTGCCCTAACGCATTGCTTAACATAATCGTTACAGCCTACACTAAAGCTATATCCTGAAACGTCTTGCGTATATGAAATTGCAATATCGTAATTTTTCTTTTCTGCTATTCCAGTATAATACAGGAAGTGAGCAACGGGAGCTCCAATTATCCGGGCAACCATTGTCCAAATTGCTTTTTTCACATATAAGACTGATGACTTTGCTTTCAACTGCTGCATCGATTCTGCCAATATGGAAAGTTTTTCACTACTTTCCAATATATTAACCTCCGGTGGCACTTGATCCAAAAGCATTCCTGTTTGAGAAAAACAACGTAAGGATACATCATAATTCCTTACAAGAACTTTCAAAAAATCAATAAGCGCTTTTTGGATTCCTCCGCATTCTAAATTATTAATTACTATTAGAACACTTTGCATTTTTTATCCCCTTAAGAACCTTCTATATTCCACGCAGTTTTCTTTCGCAGATTTGGTTTAACCTATTCTCACCTAATGCCTCACCATATAATGGGAACATCCATTATCTATACAGAGCAGATGATTTCCATCCTTCTTCCAAAATAAATCCTTGAAATTTATCGATCCAGTTGTGTTCGTTTTCTTCAATTTCTGCTCTCAAAGTTTCAAAGCCACTAACTGGTTTGTTTCGTTGAAAATTCTCATACCATAAATACAGTTTATCTGCAAAATCCACAGTATCCTGAAATGAAATCGAAAAGCTCTTATCTTTACTGATTTTTTCCATATATGTGTTCGGCGAAACTAGAATAGGAAGTTCCAAATAAAGCGAATAGTATAACTTGTTCGACAGGGCAGTTTTAGTTTCTACCAATCGATTTCCATAAACATTATTAATTATATCTGTTTTCTCGTATAACTCTCTTGTTTTATCTTGATCAAACGCCCCCTCAAAATGAACATTATAAATACCATGGTCCTTGCAATAAGCCATCAGTTGCTCACCCCCCGGACCAAAATACTGGAGGACAAATCTATCATCATTCCCTAGTCGATCAATAATCCGAACGTTTTCATCATAATAACGCACATTACCTATAAAGGAAATCCTGATTTTCTCCGACTTGATTGGTGAGTACTTAGATACGATGTCTTCCATCATCGGGTCAATGTTGTGGATTTTTCCGTATTTATGGGGAGGAAGAAATTCTTCGAATCCAGAAGAAGATATGACAGCATAAAACGAATTGTCAATCGCCAGCTTTTCCAACATATAGTACGGCTTAAACCACTCATAATGATAATCTCTAATGTCTACCCAATATTGTCGCTTATAATGATGCGAGAAGAAACCAGCATTCAATGTCAAAGCGCATCCCTGTAAACCCAAAAAGACAACCTTACTGTAGTTTCCATTTTTTATCATTTTTCTAACGAAATTAGCATAGGAGAAAAACTTTCCAACTTTTCTGGGGTTATGATCATTACTAGTATCCGGCATACTAAACTCTAGAAGATTTCCTTTGATTTTTTCTTTCCTTCCCTCTCTATTCCACATGATCACATCAAAATCAACTTTATTTTGAAGAAGTAATTTTTCATATCTATAGTAATACGGTGCCCAATGAATGTTGCACCCCAACACAACTGCAATTCTATTATTCATCATCATTTCCTCTGTTTTCTGAATTGTATGCAAGGTTACTTTCTCAGCACTTTCTCAAACATAAACTTCCGCAGCCAGTTCGGGGCCAGCGCAGATCCACTACGAATCACACAGCTCCTAATGTACTGCCCTTCTCCAATAAAGCCTTGCTGTTTCATAAACTTGAACAGCTTCGCCTGAGTCTTGGCATACTTCCAACCAGCACGCCGCAAGTACATATCCGAGCCAGCTCTCATATGGAGCAGCGGCTCTTGAATGTTGTAACCTTGATATCCTGCCATCAGCATCCGGAGCCAGAGGTAATAATCCTCCAGCAAATAAAAATCCTGATAGGAGCCAACCGCCTCGACTGCGGATTTCTTATACATCACGCAGGGGTGATTGAATGGATTCCGCTTCTTTGCAAACTCTACGATTTCCGCATTCGTCTCCGGCGGCACGCGCTTCGTATCAACGGTGTTCGGATTGGTTGTGAACTCCTCCACGATGCCAGAGCAGATACTTACCTCAGGGTGTGTATCAAACACAATAATTTGCTTCTCGCAGCGGTCAGGATGGGCAATATCATCGCTGTCCATCCGGGCAACCAACTCATTTTTGCAATGCTTGATTCCTTCGTTCAGCGCATTGCCAAGTCCCCCGTTTTTCGCAAGTCGGACAACATTTAGAGTTTTGCCCATCTCCCGTTGCTTTGTAGCAATCACGCCATCTAGCTGTTCGTTCAGCGGTCCATCACATACCAGCACGAAATCATTTGTGGAGAGCGTCTGCGTTTGTATGCTCTCTATCGCCTGCTTCAAATACTCCGGCTTCTCTTTGTGGTAAACCGACATTAGAACGGAGTATTCTCTGTATTCCACAACATTCATAGTTCCTCTCCGCATATCAAAGATTACAGCCCAGACTCATCTCAAAGAGTCTGAGCCGTTTATTCCTTATAAAGCTCTACTAATCGCCCTCAGCAGTGTGATCTACACACTGCCGCTATGTCTCTTGTGCCGCCACAATGAACGTTGCTATGGCAAATTCACGCTACAGTAGCCGCTATCTTTAGTCCTGATGACACTATCACCTGCCACTGTAAGCGGGGTCTTTAGTCCTGATAGCATCAGCGCTCGCTACGGTAGCCCTTTCATTTATTTCTGGTTCTACTCATCCACGCTACAGTAGCTCCCCTGCTTATGCCGGATTACACCACAGGAATGAGCATCTCTGCGACCATGTGGTTATCATCATCACTCTCACATCCGCCTTGTTATCTTCAAGACCGGGATGAAATCGCAGATGATGTTATCATCGTCAAGTCCCGAAACTGTTATGTGATAATCACCACAGTGTCGGTAATATCATCACAGTGCCATCTGGCATAAACCCACGAGCTACCGTCGCATCCATAAAAGGGCTCTTTCGGGACATAAAAGCCTCAATTCACACTTGTTTTGTCCTCTCTCACGCCCATGCTCTCGGCATTTTGCACTACTAAATGCAGTATTTCAGCTTCATACAGGGCAATCTGCCGACTTTCCGGCTTAACGCTACTGTAAGAGCCGCATTTATGCCCGATTCCACTCTGGATTTTCTTCCAATTTTTAGCAGCTCGAAATGTACGAAATCATCGATATCTAGTGGTTTTCCCCACTCATTGCAGTGGTTTGACCCTCAGAAACCCCCTCGGTGCTTTCCGGCATAAACAGGATTTTCACTGTTGCAAACATGATTTTCAAATCTTCGACAATGCTCGGATGAGCTATGTACATCAGATCCATAGTCAGTTTGTCGTAAGGAGTAGTATTGTACTTGCCATAAACCTGGGCGTACCCAGTTAAACCAGCTTTGGCCTGCAACCGCAGAGAGAACTCCGGCATTTCTTCGCAATACTGTGCAGCAATCTCAGGGCGCTCCGGACGGGGGCCGACGATGCTCAAGTCACCCTTCAAGATATTTATAAGCTGCGGCAATTCATCAACGCGGCAAGAACGAATGATTTTGCCAACGGGCGTGATGCGATCATCGTTTTCGCCGCTGGAAAGACGGGCAACGCCGTCCTTTTCAGCATCGACCCGCATGCTTCTGAATTTGAGAATACCGAATTCTTTGCCATCCTTCGTTAAACGAATTTGCTTGTAAAAGACTGGGCCGTGATCCGTTGCTTTGATGGCAATAGCCGTCACAAGGAAAATCGGACTCAGAATCACAAGCGCAATAGCAGAAATGCCAATATCCAGCAGTCGTTTTACAAACAAATACTCCGGCTGAGGATTATACCGGCCAACACGAAGCATCGGCAGGTGGAACATATGCATGTGATGTGCACCGGACATGATGGTGTCACCGATGCGCGGGACAACAAATACGGTAATGTTGTTTTCTACACAGTATTTCAGAATAATATTCCGATCATGGCTGTGGATGCCGCTCAAAAGCACTGTGTTGATGCCGTCCAGCATGGAAAGATTGTCGATGCACTCCCCCGCCGTAGCTGTGGAGACCACTTTGTACTTGGCATCAAGACCGTACTTACCAATCAGCCGCTCCATACCGCGTCTGGTATCATAAATAACAGCTGTGGCCTGCGGCGGGAAGGTTTTAAAGTAGGCGTGGTGAGCGTTATAAGCCCAAATTGAGGCCATAATAACCTGTCCCACAAGAGCTGCCACGCCAGGAAGAATGTTGGGCAGGTGCTTGGACAAAAGCCAGATCACGACATACATGATTAAATCGCTAACCGCAGCCGCCAAAAATTGCTCGTAGATAATTTCGGAGATACGTTGCATCGACATCAGAAAGGCGTCATATACGCGTCCAAAGATGATGAACAGCACAAAGAACAGTGCCACGACCAGGTAATCGCCCTTTGCATAGTACGGCGATGCAACGCGCTTAGCATAGTATAGATACCAGCACATTGCAAATGGTATCGTCACAAGCACTACATCTAACAGCTTTATCATCCGCAAAATCAAGTCATGCCTAAACCTTGTCATGTTCTTACTCCTCGTTCTTCTTTGCACACATATTATTTTTCATATTGCAATTGAAATCAGGGAAAGTAGTTTTGAGCAGCAAAAGGCATTCCCATAAATTACTCATGGAAAATCCTTAGCACAATTCAGCAGTCTACCAACGCAATATTTTGCCAATATATGTATTGATATAATAGCACATAATTCGACATTTATCAACAAATCGGATTCACTTTAATTATACAAGTACACAAATTCAGCACATTTTACAAATACACCCTTATTCATAAGGTGAATGAGGCTAAAATCCGATAGATTGTTATATGTAACAGTCAATTGGTACACGATTTAAATTTTGCTTAAAACGCAACTGATTAAAATAAAAACGGATTGCTGCAGCAATCCGTTTTTATTTTAATCAATATTAACTACTAACGCTCAAATCATCACCTGCGTCCGAACTTCTTTCGCTTCTTTGACTTGTGGTTTTCCTTGTTCAATTCTCGCTGATACGCATCTTCAGTACTAAAACCAAAGATTCCTTCTGAGACACGTTCAACCAGTGCCGTAAACATCTCGTAATCGCGCAAGTAGTTATTCCTTGCCTTGTCATCCATTACCTTAAAAAACCTCGCCATCAAACTCATGTATGCGTTATAGTCGCCATTCTGCGCAGCCTTGAGCAGGCATTCAAACCGCCTTGCAGATGGAGTCCACAGTTCTTCCCTTTCCATCTCAAACCAGCTTCTTTCTCAATTCTCTTGCAATTTTTCTTCGTGCCTTAGAAATCGTGTTGGGTCTGCCCTTAAGCTTCCTCGCCACAACCTCTATAGGATAATCCAAATAAGTACGAATAATCATTAGTTCTCTGGGTGAGAGCCTTTCCAATTCCTGCTTCAATGATACCAGAAGCTCTACTCGAGCGAATTCATCTTCCGCACGAACATCAATGACATCAGCCACATCATCAATACTGATAATAATCGGCTGATTTGCATTGCCAGCAAGTCGCCTTTTCCCCTTGTTCCTATATCCAAGGAGACGTTTCTCCGACCTGTATTTGATTTCCTCTTTGTCTAACAAATCAAGGATATGGCTGTTGAACGAATTACTAAGCCAGTTCTTTTCTATCGTCTGGTTAAGCTGATTATAATTGGCCCATAAACGAAGTGTGCACCAAAGCTCATACATTTCTAATTCAGTCATTTTGACCTCCTATAGCGATTTGAATTGTTTCGGTCAAATCACATCTAGGAGGTCCCCTGCTCCGAGCGCAACTAAGCAGTTTCACCACAAAATCACCTATCCCCTCAGTTACAATGGATTGCGTCGCTTAGGTGATTTGGGAATCATAAATATAAATTTCACAATTCCCGCATGTGGTTTATAAAAAAGGCCACCAGAGAAGCCAAAAAAGACTTCTTAGGTGGCCATCATACTGACTGTATTCAATTTACTATCCGCATCCAGTTGAATGATTCGTATCATACTACATTTATCCGTATTAGTTATAATACAACATTCAAACGAACCATTTCAACGCGTTCTCACTCTTTTTCTGTCGAACTTTGTTGAAATTCCAATGGAATTATATTCCAGTATTTATTTCAAGCTTTTATTCCCGCACTCATTTCATCGACGCAATCAATTATACTTGATGGATAATGTGAACAAGCCACAATGGGAAAGCCGAACAGCACATGCTGGATAGCTCTTGCAAAAACGAAGAAAAGCACGAACCCTTCATGCCTCTTTCGGTACAAGAAGTTCGTGCTTTTGTAAGCGCATAATAGGTTCTTCTATTCGCAATATTAGCAGCATTCTGAAAAGCAGGCAGAGCAACTGGCGTTTAACCTGCTGGTGCTGGTGGGAGCCATCAAGGGCTGTGACCGCATCGTCAAGGAAATTATGGGATTGTGAGTTGCAGGCGCGGCTTTTTTGTGGTATAATAGAGCCACGAAAGGAGCTGAGACTATGCCTGAAATTATTCCGATTCGTGATTTAAAGAATACCAACGCAATTTCCCAACGCTGTCATGAAACAGCAGAACCTATCTTTGTAACTAAAAACGGTTATGGCGATATGGTTATTATGAGCATGGAAGCCTATGAGCACCAACAAATCATGAACGAGGTATACGCAAAGCTGGCAACGGCTGAAGCACAGCACGAAGCTGGAATGGGGCGACCTCTTGCTGATATTCTGAAAGAAACGAGCAAGAAGTATGAGTTATAATGTCATTTTGCTACCGGCAGCTGAGGATGATTACCAAGAAATCTTGCGATATTTTGAGAGACAGTTCGACTCTCAGCAGGCAATTCGTTCGTTTGTAAAAGATTTTGGTGAAGTGTTGCTTCGTTTGGAAGAGACTCCTACAATTTATGGGTACTCCCGCGACGAGGTGCTTCGGCAGAGAGAATACAGGAAGTTCTTGATTGGAAGATATGTGGCTCTCTTCAAAATTGATGAACCAAGAAATACCGTGGAAATTTACAGAATCTTCCACGGAACACAAAATTATACGAAATATTTATAATGAAGAAGGGGCTGCTGCACTTGGATTTTTTCCTTGTGCAACAGCCCCTATTCCTTTATAACAACCCAGCCTTACAGTTTGGGAGAAACGCTTAGTGCTTCAGTTCCAGCAACGCATCACCCTGCTTTACGGTGCCACTGGCTTTAGCCTCGACAGCGGCATAGTCATCAGTATTGCAGACAATGACCGGCGTGGTCACGGGATAGCCTTCGGCCTTAATGGCTTCCAACTCAAAGCGGATCAACGGCTGGCCTTTCTTCACCTTGTCGCCCTCGTTGACGAGGTAGGTAAAGTGCTTGCCGCCCAGCTTGACCGTATCGATGCCGATGTGCATCAGCAGTTCGGCACCGTCAGCCGTGGTCATGCCCACGGCATGGTGGGTCTCAAAGGTGGAGGAGATCTCACCGTCAGCAGGTGCCACCAGTTCACCATCGGAGGGCTCAATGGCAATGCCATCCCCCAATACACCGCTGGCAAAGGCTTCATCCTTCACATCGGCCAGCGGCACTACCGTACCGTTCAGGCAGGCAGACAGCACGGTATCCTTTGCTGCGGGTGCGGTTGCCGGCGAGGGAGCGACAACCGGGTTTTTGGGTGCACTTTCCAGATAATCTTCCAGCTTTGCCTTGATGACAGCCACCTTGGGGCCGTACACCACCTGTACGCCGTTGCCCTTGCAGATCACGCCGGAGGCACCGGAGGCTTTGAGCACATCCTGTTTGACCAATGCCGCATCATTGACCGTGCAGCGCAGACGGGTTGCGCAGCAATCCACATCGGCCAGATTAGCGGCACCTCCCAGACCTTCCACGATCATTGCACTGACCGGGTCATTTCCGGCAGGCACACTGCCGGAAGTAGCATTGCGGGCGTTCACGTCCGCACGGGTGTACAGCTTGACTTCCTCGGCATCATCGCGACCCGGGGTCTTGTAGTCAAACTTGGAGATCATAAAGCGGAAAATGATGTAGTACAGCACAAAGTATACCGCACCGACCACGACAACCCACACCCAGTGGGTCTTGGCGTTGCCCTGCATCACACCGAACAGCACCAGGTCGATGAGACCGCCGGAGAAGGTCATGCCCACGCCCACATTCAGGATGTGCATCAGCATGAAGGACAGACCGGCCAGTACGCAGTGCACCGCGTACATGGGTAGTGCCACGAAGATAAAGGTAAATTCCAGCGGCTCGGTGATGCCGGTGAGGAACGCCGTCAACGCAGCAGACAGCAGCAAGCCACCTGCCGCCTTTTTCTTTTCAGGCTTGGCGCACTGGTACATAGCCAGCGCCGCGCCGGGCAGACCGAACATCATAAAGGGGAACTTACCGGCCATGAAGCGGGTAGCGCTGACCGAGAACACAGTGGTGGACTTGGAAGCCAGCTCGGCAAAGAAGATGTTCTGTGCGCCGGTCACGGTCACGCCGTCGATGATGGCGGTGCCACCCACAGCGGTCTGCCAGAACGGCATATAGAACACATGATGCAGTCCAAAGGGAATCAGCGCACGCTCCAGCAGGCCGTAAATAAAGGTGCCTGCGTAGCCGGAAGCCAGCACCAGTGCACCCAGCGCGGCAATACCGTTCTGCACCACCGGCCAAATATAGAACATGGCAATGCCGACCACCAGATACACAATAGAACTGACGATGGGCACGAAGCGTGTGCCGCCAAAGAAGGCCAGCACTTGCGGCAGCTCGATTTTATAGAATTTGTTGTGCAGCGCAGCCACGCCCAGACCGACCACGATGCCGCCGAACACACCCATTTGCAGCGTTGTGATGCCCAGCATGGTGGTGGTGGAGTTGGCAGGCATAGCTTCTACGCCGCCCGCCGCATTGATCATGGCCTGAATGGCTGTATTCATAATGATATAGGCCACTGCACCGGACAGTGCCGCGACCTCTTTTTCCTTGCGGGCCATGCCGATGGCCACGCCCATGGCGAACAGCAGCGCCAGATTGTTGAACACGGCGCTGCCGGTCTGGCTCATCACGTCCAGAATGGTGTAGATCAGGGTACCGGGGTGGATGACGCTGTTCAGGCCATAGGCCGCCAGCATGGTTTCGTTGGTGAACGAGCTGCCGATACCCAGCAGCAGGCCCGCTACAGGCAGCAGTGCAATGGGCAGCATAAAGCTGCGTCCCACGCGCTGCAGCACGCCAAAGATCTTGTCTTTCATCTTCAATTCTCCTTTTTCTTAAGTTCGTAACCAGCATATATCTACACAGGAAATACCTGTGGAGAATCAAAGGCGAAACAAAAAGCTTACTTTCCCATCCAAATCCGTTTCAGATGGATAGTAAGGAACACCAGTTCCTCGTCCGAAAGCTCCTTGTGCCAGGTATTGCGCACATACTCCGCAATACAGCAGGCGCATTTGTAGTGTTCACTGCAATTGCGGGCGATCAGAGCGCGGAACACTTCGTCATGGGTATCGTTTTCCTGCTCCTGTTTTCCTTGAAATACGCGCTGTGCAAAAAAGCGCAAATGCACTGTAAAACGGCTGAAATCCAGTGTATCCCGGTCAAAATGAAAGTTGTAAAAGCATTCTACTACCTGCACGCAACCATCCACAAAGCGGGTGACATCGTTCACCACGCTCATGGTGGTGTTGAGTTCTGCGTTGACGATGTGCAACGCAATGAAGCCGCCCTCGTCGTCCGAAAGGTCTGCATGGAAACGCTGGCGGATGGTGGCAAGGCACTCCATGCCAAGGTGATACTCTTCCGGGTAGAATTCCCGAATGGAAGTCATCAGCGGGTTAGAAAAGCGAATTCCCTGTTCACTGCGCTGAATGGCAAAGCTGATGTGGTCGGCCAGCGTGATGAGTAGGCTTTCGTTCAGTGGGTATTTCAGCCGCTGCCGGATGGTTTCTACCAGCTCATCGGTGAGCAGCAGATGCTCATACGGAATCCGTTCCAGAAGTTCCACCAACCTTTGCTGCACGGCAGGGCTGGTCATGCGGTAGCTGCACTCCACGGTTTCAGCCTCGATTTTATAGCCCGGCTTAACACCAAAGCCCAGCCCACGCCCGGTGACGATCAACTCACAGCCCGTGGAATCCACCACGCGCAAAATATTGTTGTTGATTGGCTTTTTGACGGTATATTGCATTGTTTCTCCTCCTCGGGTTGAAAAAGGCAATAAAAAAAGACCACCCTTGACACAGCAAACATACCGAAGGCTGAAACACGCTTTCGGCTTGTGCTATGCAGAGTTGGTCTAGCCCGCCAAACGGTAACAATCCAACGACGCTGCTCACGTACATTTTTCTTTTTTGTAAGGCACAAACAAATCAGGCACTTGAATAGCGACTTATTCTGTGCATGATTACAATACCATATTCCTTGTGGAGTGTCAAGACAAGAACGGCTCTCTTTTTCACTTTGTTAGCTTTGCACAAATTCAGTCGATAATTTACAGCAGATTGACAAGTAAAAAGATTTCTTTTATTTGTGCTTTTTTGAGTTGTTGTTTTCAAACGAGATTATTGCGGAGAAAGCAGTGCTCCATCTTGTAACCCATCACAAGCAGGGCATACTCTAAAGATTTATTGTACCAAATCGTGCGATTCATGGTAGCGACAAGCTATTCTAAAAAATCTACCAATCTTCTAGTGTTAAACCCCTTCGACACAAAAAACTAAAGATTGAATGATTTGCAGCGCTCAAAAACAGAGTGCTGCTTTTCTTTTTGTGCAATGAAAAAGCCGCCATGCATAAAATGCACAGCGGCCTTTTCTGAGGAAAAACGCTAATGAAGAGAATGTCAGAAAATGAATTTTTTCATGGCGGTCTTTTGCTGTCCATGCTTAATCTTTTGCGGCCGGAAACAGCATTTTATTCACGAAGAAGAAGATGACCATAGATACGCCGCCGTTTAGCACGGTCGTGCCAATGTTGTAGATGAAATCAGGAACAACCAGACCTGCAACAGCGACCCACACGCAGTTGATTGAGTTGACAATGCAGGTAATGATGCAGAATGCGACCACATATCCCGCAATCTGCTTTCCCAGATTTCCTTTGCTTCGGAACACGAAATTTCGCTGAATCGGGAAGTTGATGCACTCACCAATGACCATAGCAATCATGTATGCACAGAAATACGGTAAACTACCGTGGGCTGCATCGTAGCCAAGAATATTCCACTGAAAGGTTTCTCCAAACAGCGTAACAGGAATACCCGGCCAGCCGAAATCAACACCGGCAAACTTGCAAATGCTTTCGGCAAGAACTGCAAGAGCAGATACTTGAAAACAGTAATGAGATTCGATACGATGACAAACAGTCCGCCTTCTCGTACCTATTTTGCGGTTTCAGGGTGTTTGGCTGCAAATCGATTCCAAAACTCCATTCTGCTCCTCCATATTAAGCCTGCACAGAATTCTGCTCTTTCCAACGCTTAACATTCTTGCGGCGGCGGACAAAGTAAAACACGCACAGTGCGATGAGGCCAGCATCGACAACCGCAACCGTGATATACAGCCAGTACGGAACCGGGATAACGCTGACTTCCTGACCAATGCTATTAGCAGAGGCATAAAGGATATTATGCGTAGCAGTGCGAAGGACCTGATGACCGGCAGGAGAATTGGTGACTGCCTCACTCGGAGCCTGCATATTCATCAAAGACAGAATCAAGTCATTGCCTGCTGCGATTGCACGGTCAATATTGATATAGGACAGCTGAAGGATGCAGTCGGTAATGACAGCGCCGCGGAAGCCCCATTCGTTGCGCAGGACAGTAGTGAGCAAATCAGCATTTTCAGCAGCACAGATTTCACCGATACGGTTGAAGGAGGACATGATTCCGCGTGTGCCGCCTTCCTTAACGGCAATCTCAAAGGGCTTGATATAGATTTCACGCATTGCCTGCTCGTTCACCCAAGTCAGTAGACCACCGGAATCGCGGTTGCTCTCCTGGTCATTGACAGCAAAGTGCTTGCAGTAGGTCGTAACACCCTGAGACTGGATACCCTGCGTTTCAGCAGCAGCCATTTTACCGGAGTGCAGACCATCCTCAGAATAATACTCGTAGTTACGGCCGCTGAACGGGCTGCGATGAATGTTCATAGCCGGGGCATACAGAGCAGCGATTTTCATAGCTATCGCTTCTT
>ENA-OWON01000345-OWON01000345.1-gut-metagenome-genome-assembly--contig:-NODE-345-length-19700-cov-5.738215_pt1 | contig 19700 bp, 18 predicted proteins | sample MGYA00248257_ERZ651798 | MGnify/ENA primary metagenome ERZ651798 (study PRJEB26908, sample SAMEA4031708) | gut metagenome | biome: gut; feature: normal infant; material: stool | place: China | collected 2015... | reverse complement strand
CATTATTACGGAAGTGACTTCATGGAAAAAGGCATGAAGGTCAAGCTGGTCAAGGAGCCGGACAATGAGTATGACAGTGAGGCAATACAGGTAAAGATTAAAGGACTTGGAAAGGTCGGCTACGTGGCCAACAGCCCATACACAGTAAAGGGCGAGTCAATGAGTGCAGGCAGAATGTATGACAAAATCGCAGACAAGGCAAAAGGAAGGATTGTGTTTGTGACGGACGGCGGAGTCATTTGCAAAGTAATCAGTACCGATAAGGTCAAGCCGGTGATGATAGAGGAAGATAAAGTAAACGATGAAAATCAATAAAAGGACTGTATGACTCAAGTACTATGTGGTAAAATAATAAGCAGGATATTGATTGATGACTATATGAACGCAGACCGCTGGATTGATTACCAGGATGTGTTTAAGAAGCGATTTGATTTAGACAGGTGCTACAGCCTAGAGGATGCACTTGAAAGTGCAGAGATAGAGCCGGAAGGAAGATTTCATGATGGACTGGACGATGCAGTAGATACCGGAGCACTGATAAAGAAGCTGGAGCTGAATCCGGAGTATGATATTGCCAAGTATGCACTTCCGGAGTCGGACGAGCATCTGAGTTGTACTATTGGAGATTTGTTTGGTGGATTGCAGTTGAAGGTTGGGTAAGCCGGTTATTGATATAAAAATGAATTGATATTATTCGCAGTTTGGACTATAATTTAAAAGGGATTTTTTGACCTAAAATGGAGAGAAAAATGGAATTTTTATCAATTCGAGAAACATCAGAGAAATGGGGAATTTCAGTAAGAAGAATTCAAGTGCTATGTAGTGAAGGCCGAATCGATGGGGCTGTTAAAATCGGATACTCATGGGCGATACCAAAGGATGCTCAGAAACCTTCTGATGCTAGAGTTAAAAGTGGAGAATATATAAAGAATAGGGAGCGAGCAACAGATGTTGACAAGAGATAAAAAATTAAGAGTGTTCGAAGCATTTGCGGGAATTGGAGCTCAAGCAACTGCTTTAGAGAGAATAGGGATTAATTATGAAATAGTAGGAATAAGCGACTGGTTCACAGATGCCATAATATGCTATGACGCAATTCATGGAAAGGAAGAAGATAGACCAGTTGTACCTGATAAGTCAGAACAATTGAGATACTTAAATCAATATGAATTTAGTAAAGATTCTGTGCGAGCTTCTCATCTTACAGGGCTAGATGCAGAGTATATTGAGAAATTGTACATTGCAAATAAAAGATCAAAAAATTGTGGATCAATCACACAGATACATGGATGCGAAATGCCAGATTTTGATTTGCTTGTTTATAGTTTTCCTTGTCAGGACTTATCTACTGGTGGAAAGGGATTAGGAATGAGCAAAGGCTCCGGAACTCGTTCTGGGTTGTTGTGGGAAATAGAGCGAATCCTTATTGAGTTAGATGCAGAAAATCGATTGCCTGAATATCTGTTATTGGAAAATGTTCGAACAATATTAGCTCCCTCTAATAAGAAAGATTTAGATCAATGGTTGAGTTTTTTAGAGTCGCTAGGTTATTCAAATGATGAGTGTATGCTACTTAATGCTCTTGATTTCGGAATACCACAAGATAGAGAGCGAGCATTTATTGTGAGTCACCTTGGGGAAAAGTTAAATGTCGAGAAGAAAATTGTAAAGCAAGGTAGAACATATAATTTCATGAATTTCTATAAAGATGACTATTCTATAGAAAAGTATCGAGTCGAGGCTGACATTGCACAGCTTAATGATACTCCTTCTCGTTTGGTAATGTGGGATATAAATGCAAGAGATCCTATTACTAGTGAAACGACAATTGGAACAATAACTTGTAATATGGATCGTACTCATTGCTGTGGACTGTTCAGATATAACGGAGCAAAAGGTAATACATTTAGAAGACCAACTATTAGAGAAGCATTTCTATTTATGGGATTTACTGAGCAAGAATACGAAAGAACGGAGTATCTAGATTTTAGTTATAGAAAAATGAATAAACTAATTGGAAACTCAATTGTTGTAGATGTTTTGGCGGAGATTTTTAGAGCTATGTTTTCAACGGATTATTCTAAGGAGAATGAAAATGATAATTAGGCTTCCTATAGATATTAAATCATTGTATTTGAACATAAAAAATGACAATAAATCAGGACATACGGCCACGGTTGCAACACCATTGCGACAGGGGGCATCGGTTCATAAGGAATTGGCGTGCATTCTCGAAATTCCAGAATGGATTTCAAGATATACGAAGGAAGAGTTATCTACGCAGATACTTTCTAAATCTAGAGCAGAAGCTATTATTCCACATATATATGTATTTAAACGTCTATTTGTTAATGGGATTGAACTAGAAGATGTCCCAATGTTCTGTATGTACATAAGAGAGGAAACAGACCCTGCTAATGTGCATTGTGGTCGTCAGAAAGTACATTATCCACCATCTCTAAATTTTTGTAATGAAGAGGTAGAGATTGATAATAAAAAAGTAATGGAAGCAATATCTACTAAAATGGGAGATTATGCCTTTATAGTGGAAGCTTTTGAATATGACACGGATAGTGGAATCCTTAACTTTGATGTTTTGATTGTTGGAGAAAATGGTATTCCATATTCGAAGGTTTTCTTAAATAAGAAAGGTACAGGTAATAAATTTACAGCTACATTTTTTGAGAGTATGGAGAACTATGACACAGAGATTATTGCTCTCAGAGAGTGTTTAGGTTATGAAAATGTAGGCCCTGATAATTATCAAGAAGTACAAAATAACAATAGAAATATTGCATATGACGTTATTCAAAACGAATTAGCTGATCAGGGCTATGAAACTGTGCGATGCTTGGCCGAAGATTACCCGTATGCTCTATATGATTTTGAATTACGCAAAGGTTTCCAAAAAGAGTATTTGATTGTTAGAAATACAGCGACAAAGCTTTCGTATTTTACACTTCCATATGGAAAAATAAAATTTTGTATGGATTTTAAAACTGCAGTTAAAATTGCACTGGTTAAATCAATTAATAGCACGCCAAACACGGAATGGTTTGAATCATCTGACATAAATATGATGAATAAAAGCATTAATTCGGTGGTATATGAGAAAAGAGGATAAGTAATGAGCGAGTTAGTAGAACGCGAGTTCCCTGCTAAAGCGTTGATGACTGGATTCCGATCAATGGGATACAGCTTTTCAACTGCAGTTGCAGATATTATAGATAATAGTATTTCTGCTGAAGCTACGAAAATTGAGATTTTTTCTGATCCGTTGTGTGAGGATCCATATTTTTGCATACTTGATAATGGACATGGTATGAATAGCGAAAAATTGAATAATGCTATGTTACCAGGGTCTAATCGGGATGATGTTGCTGATAGTGATATTGAACTTGGAAGATTTGGATTAGGTCTTAAGTCTGCATCTTTATCACAATGCAAAGTCTTTACAGTGGCAACAAAGCAGGACGATGTTCTACTAGCTATGTCATTTGATTTAAATGTAATAGAGAATAAGAATAAGTTATTCTTAAAAGTATTGTCAAATGATGAAATATCTTCTCTACCAATAATAGAACGACTTATAGCACAAAAAAGCGGTACCCTTGTAATATGGTCAGATTTTGACAAGATTAGAGATTATGCAAAAAATTTCGAGGAAAGCTTTAGAGCATTAGTAGCGGAATCAAAAAAACATGTCGAGTTGGTATTCCACAGATTCTATGAAGAAATAGAAATCTTTTATCATGGAAGAAGGATTGAAAAACGAGATCCTTTTCTTATAAGTGCATTAGGACGCCAGCAGACAGGAAGAACAACCTCCATTCCTGTTGGAAATAGTGTTGTTACAGTTACGCCATACACACTTCCTTTCGCGAAAACAATAACACCGAATGAGATGTCATTATTAGGAAACCCCAAAAGTATATATGATGATCAAGGGTTCTATTTGTATAGGAATCGCAGATTAATTTCTTGGGGAAGTTGGATGCGAATGGGTATTAGAAGTGAATTGAATAAGCTTGCGCGAATTCAGGTAGATATTCCTTCTTCATTAGACTCTGTGTGGATGTTGGATGTGAAAAAATCGTCAGCCAAGATTCCAGATAAGATAAAGGATTATTTGAAGATTGCAGTTGAAGATTCTGTAATAAGAAGTAAAAGAACTGTAAGAAATCCAGGTGTTAAGGAAGCTACACCAACTCATAATATTTGGGAGAGAATCAATGAACAAGATGGAAATGTTCGTTATGAAATCGATAGAGACAATCCATTAATACAGGGGTTAATAAATACATTTGATACTAATCAAAAGGATTTATTTGAAGGGCTTTTGACGCAACTTGAGCAAAGCATTCCCAAATATAGAATACATAATGATGTAATCGACGCAGTAAATATAACTAACGATTCATTGGATATTAATGAAAACGAATTAGTGGATCAGATAATAAAAGTACTGTCGTTGTATCCAAACAGTGAATGGTATAGCGTTTTGGACAGATTGCTGGTTACTGAATCATATTTAAGTGTTGCGTCAAAGAGAGACTTTATTATTTCGAGGATGGAATCTATATATGGATAAGAAATTAGCGGATAGCATATATGATATGGTTAAGACCAAGCTTAATTATGAGCAAGGACCTTTTACACACACAAAAATTGAAGACTGTGCAAGACAAATATCTAACCTAGTCTTTTCATGTGATGAAAAGGAAACTGTCGATTTTGTTGTGGCTAGATATGAAGAAAATCATCCTAATGTTGCCGTTTTTGAACCGGATATATTAACCGCTGATGCTTCTGCAGGAAAGTGGTTTGAAGCAAAGAAAGAAATAATGCAACAACGATTAGCAGATGGATATTTTGCGCGATATCGATCTTATTTGAAGAGAGAGGATTTTGACGATACTACGATTGATCAGTTAGAACTTGATTGTGAACGCGTATTAAAGCAGTGTGCAAATCCTGATATGACTATGGATATGTCAGAACGTAAGAAAAAGGGATTAGTTGTAGGCGATGTTCAATCTGGTAAAACTGCTAATTATACTGGACTAATCAATATGGCTTGTGATTACGGATACAAGATAATTGTTTTACTGGCCGGAATGACTGATTCGCTCAGACAGCAAACGCAGTCTAGAATTGACGAGGGTTTGATTGGGGCTATAAGTGATACAATTGGAAGTTCAGAAATCTCATATATTGGGGTATCTGATTCTGAAGTTGTAAAACAACATTATGCGGTACCTCTGACTAATAATGAAAATGACTTTGTGAAATTTGTTAAGAAAAACCTTAACGCTACGAGTGGTGATTTTAATAAGCCAATTATTTTGGTTGTGAAAAAGAATTCTTCAGTGCTTGAGCAGGTTTGTAAATGGCTAAAAGCTGGAACTAATAATATTACATCAGAGAATATTTTGATTATCGATGATGAAGCAGATAATGCATCAGTAAATACAAAGAAGCCCGATCTAGATCCATCAACTATTAATGGGCATATTCGAAACTTATTCAACAACTTTCCGATTGCATCTTATGTTGGATATACAGCTACACCATTTGCTAATGTTTTCGTGAATCCAGATGGTGATGATACATATAAAGATCTCTTTCCGTCAGATTTCATTGTATTGCTAAATGCACCTACCAACTATTTTGGAGCTACTAAAGTATTCGCCTTTGACGGAAATAATATGTCAAAACATATAAGACAACTTGATGAAAGTGAACCATATTTTTTACCAGCAAAACATAAAAAGGATGAATATCAATTTACTTCTATGTCTTCGAGCATGAAGGAAGCTATTTTATGTTTTCTATTAAATAATGTGATAAGAACATTAAAAGGGAAAAATGATAAGCATAGGTCTATGCTTATTAACATTTCTGTTTACAATAATATGCATGAGCAGATTAAGGATGTTGTAGAAAAATATATTACAAGTATTTACCACATTATTGAACAAGATTCATTTAAGAAAACATCTGATTTTATTCAAAATGTTGAGATGAATAAATTATATGGCATATATATGGGGTATCCAGAATGTATAGGTACAGAACCAGATTTTTATGAGGAATTTAGAAAAGAGATTTCTTGGGATGAAATTCAGGCTGGCCTATATGATGAGATATCCAAGTTTGAAGTAGTAATAATAAACAATAAGAATAAAAAGAATAGATTTTCGTACAAAGATGAGCGTTTTGCTGAATCTGGAGCTAGAGTAATAGCTATAGGTGGATATGTATTATCTAGAGGACTAACATTAGAAGGATTGATGATTAGCTATTTTAGTAGAAATTCAACTGCCTATGATTCTTTGCTTCAGATGTGTAGGTGGTTTGGATATAGACCGGGATATGAGAATTTGTGCAGGTTGTATATTTCTCCTATTAACATTATGAATTTTAGGGCTGTGGTTGAAGCAGTTGAAAATTTGAAAATGCAGTTTAGAGAAATGATAGTGAAAAAGAAAAAACCTGAAGAATTTGGACTTATGGTACAGGAATCGCCTGATACGCTTGAGACTTCTCTTCTTGTTACTAGTAGAAATAAGATGTACAACACAGGAACAATTGTACATGTTATTAATTATGGTGGAACATATGCTGACACCTCAAAATTATATTATGACAAATCAATAAATGAACATAACAAATTATGTGTTAATCAGTTGATAATTGATTCTAAAGTGAGTTGGACAGAATATGTAGCACCAGGAGCAAGAAATAAGCACCTAATGCTTCGTGATGTCAATAAATTGGCCATTGCAAAATGTATTAGAAATCTAAGAATTCCATATGAAAATTCAAAGTTTGATGTGGATAACTTGGCTGATTACATAGAACGAAATCTTACATTTACTGAGTGGGATGTTGCGATAGCTACAGGTGGTTCAACAAAAGTAGCATATTACGAACAACCAGCAGCAAGAAGATCTTTCAGAAAAAGAGATGGAGAGAAGATAATTAGAATAGGTGATACTAATAACCGAATTATTGATCCTAATATTTTCTGCTGTGGTTTGACAGATAGTCAGATTGGTGATGCTAAATTACATGCTAAATATAGAGTTGAGCAGTCAAAGAAAGGAAATGCCGATAATTTAACTGTTGTTGATTATTTATCAGTAGGTTCAAGGAACCCTTTATTTGTAATTTATCCAATGGAGCTAGTTGTTCCAGATAAAGACAACGAAGAAGAAAAGAAAATTATTGAGAAAATCGACAACTCTGTTCCATTATTCGGATTTGCGATAGGATTTCCTCGTAGAGATGATGCTGAGAAAATGAAGTACAGAGCTAATAAGGTAAAGATTAGAGAGATAGAAGCCAGTCGATATGATCCAGAACTAGATGAGGAGTTTGGAGAAAATGATTGATATTCAAAAGATTTTTGAAGAATTAAATCAATGCGATAACTTCAAAAAAATTAAACTTGAGAATAGCCCAATAAATGTTTTTTTGGGATGTAGAGAAAAAATGTTACCTAGTATTGCGTTCATGTCTAGCAATCCACCGATACTTATTGAATCCACCCAGTGCATCAAGGTATCACAGTGGGAGGAAAAGGAGAAAGTATATTGGTCAAGTTTCGATTTGCAAGCGAGTGATGCGAGGGTAATATTTTATGCCCTTTGCATGGATTTAATAAATTCAACTCAAGGCGAGAAGACGGATAATGATGCACTATTGCAGGTGAGAAATAGATATACAATATGGCGAAAGATGTTTAAAAAAGCATCGACTCCTATGAGTGTTGAATCGTATCAAGGGCTGTTCGGAGAACTTTATTTTTTATGGAAAAGATTATCTAAGAATATTGGATTAGAAAATGCAATTAATGCTTGGAGTGGTTCAGCAAAAACAGCTAAAGATTTTTCGTTTGAGGAAGAGTGGTATGAAGTAAAAACTATTACAACTGGAGCGACTGATGTTACTGTTTCTTCGTTAACACAACTTGAAGCAGAAAATCAAGGTAAGCTCGTCATTGTTAGAGTTGAAAGAATGTCAGAACAGTACGATGATGGTCAATCAACTGTAGAACAGTTGGTTTCACTGATATTGAATGCAATTAATGATTATGAGATTAGAGATTCATTTTTAGAAAAAATAACAGCATACGGATATTATGCTGGAATGGATGTTTCTGCCTTTCCTAAATACAAAGTAGCATCAATTAATTCGTATATTGTTGGAGTTGATTTTCCAAGATTAACTACAAAAGATATTAATTATGATGAAATTAATAAAGTGACATATTCTCTTTCATTAAGTGGAATAAAAAAGTATATGGAGGTCGAAAATGCTGACAATTGAAGAGTTTCGTGAAAATTATATAAATGAAGAAATCAATGCTTCAGCTGTTACCGATTCTCGTTATCCAATTGAAGTATTCATTGATAGTGCATTAGATATACTGGAAAATGATTATTCCTTAGTTTCTGGTATGCAACAATGCTATTTTGAATTTAATAAAGGAAACAGAGCATACAAAAGTATGAGAATCGATGCAGCTGATTTGGATTTATCGGCCAATGTATTAAATCTAGTGTATGCGGATTATAACCCTGGAGACATGCGAACTATTACTAATGATTCCATTCAGTCCAAAGTGCAGTTGATGCTCAATTTTATGGAAAATATCTTTAAAGGTTATTTTAATAATGGAGAATTGGCTGATCCTGCTGTAGAACTAGCTCACAATATTAAGGCCAATATAGACTCGATTGGTCAAATACACTTGTTTATCATTAGTACGGATATACTTAGTAATGCGGTAAAGAAACTACCAGTTAAGACATTTGTATTTGATTCCATTTCAATACCTGTTGTTGTTGATGTACTTGATATGGAAAAAATATATAAATCAAGATTAGCAGGATTCGAGAAAGAAGATTTGGTAATCAATTGTTCGGATTTTGGAATAGAGGGAATACCTTGTATTAAAGCTGATATTGAAACAGATCAGTATGAATCATATTTGGCAATTGTGCCAGGTGAATTCTTGGCTGATATATACAAAAAATATGGACCTGCTTTACTTGAATCAAATGTAAGATCATTCTTAAAGTTCAATGGCGGTGTTAATAAAGGTATTAGAGATACTATTTTAGGTGAGAAATCGAGATTCTTTACATATAACAATGGTATTTCGACAACGGCAAAAGCAATCAATCCTGATAATATTGCTGAAACAGGAGTTATTACTTCATTTACGAATTTACAAATTATTAATGGCGGTCAGACAACAGCTACATTAGCTGCTACAAGTATAAAGAATAACGCTGATCTTTCTGGAATCTATGTTCAGATGAAATTGACAATTCTTAAGGAAGAAGATCCTGATTTAATCAGAAATATAGCGAGATTTGCAAATAGCCAAAATCAAGTAAAGACAGCTGACTTGAATTCTAGTCATCCATTTTATGTACGTGTGGAGGATTATTCACGTAAGATATATGCGCCAATATCTGCTGGAGATATTGTTCAGAAACTGTGGTTTTTTGAAAGAGCCAGAGGACAGTATGAGCAACCATTGATGCAGATGACAAAGAAACAGAGGGATGACTACAAGCTAGTTAGACCGAGAAACATGAAATATACACTCACTGATTTAGCTAAATATGAAAATGCATCAGTAATGTTACCTCATTTTGTGTCATGGGGAGGACAGGTAAATGCGGCTCATTTCCATACAAGAATGCTGAAACAATGGGAAAAAGACGATAGTGTTTTTGATGAATATTATTATAAGCAGTTAATAGGTAAGAAGATTTTATATGAATATATTGGTACAATTGTATCTGCGCAAGATTGGTATCAAGAAAAACGAGCATATAGACCTCAGTTGATTGCATATACATTTTCAAAGTTGGTTTATGAGGCACAGAAGATAAATCTTAGAATCGATTATCAAAAAATCTGGGATTATCAAACTGTTTCAAGCGATTTGGACAAAGATATCGCTTTAATAGCAAAACTTGTCTTTGACACTCTTTATGATGAAAAAAGAACTGTAGCAAATATTGAGACCTACAGTAAGAAGGAAGAGTGTTGGAAGGTTGTGCAGAAAAAAGTGTATGAATTATCTTCGAATGCCGAAAAAGCATTAATTAGTGATGCTGACATTAAGATAGAAAAGACAAAGATGAAACAAAAATTGTCAACAGATGAAGTTGATGAATTTTATATATTCAATAAAGGTGATATATTTTGGAGAAATATCTTGAATGCAAATGATTTGAGAATCGGGGAAAATGAGAAACAAGCATTAATAGCTGCAATAGAGTATTGTAATATGCTTCAGATGTCTTTGGACCAATCAACTATTGGAACGATAAAAAGCATTATGGAGGTGATTGAATAGTGAAGTATACAGGAAAACTGACTGCATCAAAAGCATCATCAAACATTGCTGAGATTATGGCTGTACTTGAAATCTATTCACAAAAAAAGACTTATTTATCAAATAAGGACTTGTGTGTAGAGTACAGGAAAATATTCATGGGTAAAAATAACGATTCTCAAATAACGAATCTCGCGCAGCCATTGGGTGAACTAAATTTTATTGAGTATGAGAATCCAGCTAATCCGCAATCCGAAAAAAGAATCACTAATTCTGGAAGCGAACTGTTGAAAGCGTATAAAAAAGTCGATAGCAAGAAGGTGATGGAACTCTGGCTTGAGGCTATTAGCTTGGTTTCAACAGGGGTAAATAATCCAGGTAATCCAAGTTCGTGTAGCCCAATAGAGAGATTAGCTGTTTTTATTAATGCAACACAGGAGCTAGGTCAAATTAACAATTATGAATATGCTTTTATACTTCAAGGTATGTGTAACTCTAATAATAACAAATTATCTGCACAGCAAATGGTTGACTCATATAGGGAAATGATCGATGTGGTAAAGAAGAAGCGAAAAGACAATAATCCAATAACTTCAGATGATATTTATCCGGATTTCAATAAATTCGTAGATGATAAAGATGTTGATTTGTTGAAAATCATTGGTGTTTTGGAGGAAGTGTAATGGCTAAGGAATATAAACTATCTCAGGATGCAATAAATATTTTGGCTACCCTAGGTATGCCATCGGTTACGAATATTGATAAGGATTCCATTATTGTAAAAACAAAAGTTGATATAAATCCTAATACGAATATGAAGAATCATTCAACTATTGTTAATCAAGACTTTTTTTATAATTGGTTAGTATATGGTGCACCAGGAACTGGAAAGAGTTTTTCAATCGAGGAGAAGGTTAAAAAGAAAAAAAGTATATTTGATACTGTTGAGAGAATAACATTTTATCCTGAGTACTCACATTCAATGTTTTGGGGAAGTTATAAGCCATTTGATGATGGCAGTAAGTTGACATATAAGTTTATTCCAGGACCATTTTTACGTGTACTGACAAAGGCATATAAGAATCCTGACAAATTTCATTTATTAATTATAGAAGAAATCAATCGAGCAAATGCTGCGGCAGTATTTGGTGACACACTCCAATTATTGGACAGAAATGAGGATGGATATAGCAGGTATTCAATTGCAATTTCAGAGGAAACAAAACAGTTTTTTTGTGATACTGAAGTGTTTGGTGGGGACAGCGATGATTACAATGAGATATGGATACCAAATAATATGTTGATTTGGTGTACTATGAATAATGCTGACCAAGGAGTATTTCCAATAGATACAGCTTTTAAGAGAAGGTGGCATTATACATATCAGAAATTGAATGCGTCTAATACCAGAAAAAGGTGTTTATTCAAAGTGGGAAAAGAGCAATATGATTGGAATAAAGTTCGAAAGGCTTTAAATGATACGCTTTCTATCGAATTTCAGGTAAATGAAGATAAACTTTTAGGGCAATATTTTTTGGCGCCTAATGTTACTGCAGTTGATTCAAAACAAGAGGTTATAAATAATAAAGCTTTCTTGTCTGAATTTGAAGAAAAAGTGTTGATGTATCTTTTTGAGGATGCGGCTAAACGTCATAGGCAAGATTTGTTTATTGGTTGTGAACAGAGTAATAGTTTGTCTGCGATAATAATGGATTTTGAAAAGAAAGGGTTGGCTATTTTCGGAGATAAAAGTAAAAAGTCCGCATTTTTCGAACATTATTAGGAAATGGAGTGAAGCCAATTGAAGCCTGTTTATTTATGCGAAGAAAAACAATATCACATAAATGATTTAGAAAATATTCTTCATTCTGTATGCATTACTACAGATGTTTCTAAATTAGTAAAGGATATGCAAGAATGCCATTTGGTATGCAAGATAGAGTCAAAATCTGATGTGTATAAATTCACTTGTGTGGGGATAACCATATTTAACGATTTTGTGTTTATGGTTTATCCAAAGTACTTAAAAAGTTTTGAGACATATAATAAATCAAAGCAACAAGATGAAATAAAGTTTATTTTACAAGCAATAAGGCGTTACAGAAAAGATTACAGCATATATAAGGATTCAGAGGAACAAATAACAAGTGGGGAAGCTGATGGTATATTAGGTATCATACTATTCATTATTGATGATTACTATATGAATGGAGTCTATACAAATTATAAGGATATTGTAAAAGTGGGAGATCCAGAACGTATTGACTGGGATAGAACTATCAATGATGGAACGCCATATATGATTGACGGATTTCCTATATATACAGAATATATTGTGCATGAGATGAAGGAGGATAATGATTCACTAATTTCATTGATTCATCAAATTGCAGTAAGTAGATGCATGTATTATTTATCGGAATGGGGTCTTGATTATATTTTTTCGGCGGAAGACGATTTATATATTGAAAAAACATTCCAAGACTGTGGTTCATTTGAATCAATTATTGCGGAAATATCTCTAGAACAAAATATTCAGTTTGATTCTAGAAAAATGGAAGTGTTAAAAGCATTACAATCGTTTATAGAATACGAGAAAAGACATGCGCAAAAGATTGTATCGAAACTCAATAATGAGTATTCAATATTTGGAACAAACAATTTCGATATGTTGTGGCAACGTGCGTGTGAAGTTGCTTTTTCCGATGTATATAAAACACCTATAATCGAATTATATGATAAGGGTTTATTGGATAATAAGCCCATAAATGATAGTGATTCGATTAGTAGTACTGTTGAACATCCTATATGGACAATTGAACGTAAAAAGCAACGAGCTGATGAGAGTCTAGAATTAGATTGTGTTTCTATTGAACGAACACATAAAGTAGATTATTTAGCTATAATAGATGCAAAATATTATATGATTGATGTTGACAAGCCTTCAATTGGAGCTCCGGGAGTAGGCGATATAATCAAGCAATATGCGTATCAAATGGCCGTAGACAAATTTATAAAAGATCAGGCTTCGCAATGTTTCCGTATAAATAATTATTTTGTTATGCCATCGGAGAGCAACAAGGTGATAAAAGGTAATGCGTCTCTAAAATTCTTTGAGAAGATTGCAAATGTTAATACAATAGAAGTAAGACTTGTTCCTGCAAAAGATATTTTGCAGTGCTATATTTTAAATTCACATTTAGAATTATCGTATCTTAGATAATTAGGATATGGTATTGGACGGAAGAGAAAGACAGTTTCTGGATGCTAAATTGCATTGGAAGCTGTCATTTTTATAGGACACCTTTTAGAGTAGAGTAAATTCAACAAATAAACATACACGGATGGCGTACACTTAGGAGTTGCCCTATGGCAGATATTTATTTTACGATAGCAGGAACAAATCATCATCATGGCTAGGATTTCATTGAACCAAGCTAGATTGAAAAACTCTCAACAGGATTGAGAGTTTTGAAAATGTGAGAAATAGGAGTGTGATGTGATTGGAGAGATTGTTCAATCATCAGACAATAGATGAATTTTTATTAGAGATTACAGAAACTGCTGAATATAAAAGTATTGAATATCTTATTTTTCAATACGGATGAATTATTTACATTATATGGAAATTTATCGCATTGTAAAATTTGAGATTTCTAAGTATTTAGAAAGTTTAATAGATATAGTTATAGATAAATTTAATAAATCAGGGATTAGCACAGTCGATATGCTTCAATACATGCTGGATAATGACATTAATAATTGGATACATTATTATGCTTATACATTCATAATACCTATAGCAAAAGGAGAAGAAAATGAAGCCGTAAATGATTTAAGTGAATTATATGCTTTTGTTTTGACGGGAAAGCCTATCTGTACAGTATATTAACCAATACAAATACAATGCGGTTTGGGGATACAATGCCAGCGTTTGCAAGAATAATCACTGAGCAGGTAAAAGATGGGGATATTTTATTAAGGCTAGATGAACGATTGGCTTTGCCCATGAATCAGTCAATATCATATTCGACTTTGAATTTTGAAAAGTATAGGGAATCACAGTTCCATTTTAAAGATTCTATTTAAAAAAATCCAAAAACTATAACAATTCATATAGATAAAAACACAGCAGATAAACTTTTATTAGTGGTAAAGAAGAAAATCGATAATAACAGTAAAAAGGACTTTTGACATATTGAATAGGAGACACTTCCATACAGAGATACAGCGTCAAAGGGAAAGTATTGTATAACTATTTTTTTACACGGTATGTATTATCCAGAGGATGATTGTTTTACACATATTGACTGTACAAAAAATCAATATGAAATGTCGGAATATATAAAGAAATATTCAGAATGTGAACCAGATATACCTGTCGATTTACATACTAAAGTTGCTTGGAAGCAATACAAAGGGAGCTCGCATCTTTTATATCTATCAAATACAAGATGACGGAACAGCTCAGCCTGTCTGCGGCGGCGCAGTTGTCGTAACAACTGTTTACGGCAGAAAGAAAAAGTGTTTGTATGTACATGGGTAGGAGCGTTTACGATTGTATAACACCAGTATTCACGATAAGATAGAGATGATGAAAAAGGAAAAACATAAGTAATGGGTTTCATTTTATCAACAATAAATTGTGTCACCACTGGTGTCACAATTACGTCATGCGGGTGAATCTTATATTCAGAATAACGACGATTGAGGTCACAATTTGCGATCTCAAAAAATAAATTTTCACAAATTTTTTGTTACAAATTGTATTGTCTATTTTTCTTTATTTGGTATTATAAATTTTAAGGTGAGTCCTACCTATAAGTGGAGGACGTAAAAGCGTAAGAATCGCCTTTGGTGATTCTTCATGGTGGCTATGCTTTTTAGCATAGCCACTTTTAATATTAAGGAGATATACGAAACAGGAGAGACTTAATTTATATCGCATAGATATGAAATAAAGGAAGTATCGAAGGTGAGAGAAGATAAAGCCAGATAGTCTTGAGGACGTGGGAGAGATTCTGCGTCCTTTTTTAGTGCGGATCAATTTGATAGATGTTATAATGTGAAAAATAAATGCGAAACAGAATAAAGATGTTTACATGGTAGCACTCAGAGATGAAGGTAAGCTGATAGGATATTATGAGAAGCATGAATATCGAAATGTAGAAACTATGAAACAATATGATTTATGTTAGTATTATGATATAGATTAAACAGGGAATCAGTGATAAAACAATATCGGACAGGAGTAAAAATTATGCCTAATATATTAATTGTAGAGGATGATATAAATATTAATAACCTTCTTTGTGAGGTACTTAGGAAGGCAGGTTATATGTGTGAACAGGCATTTTCAGGAACAGAGGCAAAGCTGCTTCTGGATATAAAAGAAAAGGCTTATACGCTTGTACTGCTTGACTTAATGCTGCCTGGTGCAAGTGGTGAAGAGGTTTTAAAAGAGATAAGAAAACAGGGAAGGCTTCCGGTGATTGTGCTGACTGCAAAGGATAGTATAGATGATAAAATCGGAGTGCTGACAGACGGAGCAGATGATTATATAACAAAGCCATTTGAGATTAGAGAGGTATTGGCACGTATTCAGGTGCAGCTTCGTCATATAGAGGCGGAAACAAAAAGTGAAGCAGAGGCAGAAACAGAAGCAGAAACGGAAGTAAAAACAAAGGCTGGTATACAGGAAGGACAAGGCAGCGGAAGGCTTGAGTTCAGGGACATAGTGCTTATACGCTCTACCTTTGAGGTAAGTATAGGTGGCAAGGTGCTTCCTAAGATTACAAAACAGGAATTTGCAATACTGGAATTGCTGCTTAAAAACCCGAAGCAGGTGTTTAGCAAGGAGGATATATTTGAATATGCGTGGGATGAGCCATATATGGGTGAAACAAAGACACTGGATGTGCATATAAGCAATATCAGAAAGAAAATAAAGACCGTTACACCTGATGAATATATAGAAACAATATGGGGGATTGGATATCGCCTGCATGAATAATTTACTCTTTTTTTACTATTTATTTGCGATTGATTAGGATTTATTTTTTATGATAATAGCAGTTAAGAAAAGGAGGAAAAAGCTTTGAGTGAATTATTATTGCAGACAAGGAATCTGACTAAGCAGTATGGCAGACACAGGGCGGTTGATGATGTAAATATGCACATTAAAAAGGGTGCGATATATGGCTTTATTGGAAGAAACGGAGCCGGTAAAACGACCTGTCTTAAGATGATTAGCGGACTGTCAACACCGTCTTATGGCGAAATAGAAATGTTTGGGTATAAGGGAAAGGACTTACAAAAGGTACGTTCAAGAGTAGGGTGTCTTATAGAAGCTCCCGGACTTTATGGCAATATGTCGGCATACGACAATCTGAACATTAAATGTAAGCTTACGGGGATTAAGAAAAAAGGATATATAGAAGAGCTGTTAAAAACAGTGGGCCTTGATACTGTTGGAGAAAAGAAAACAAAGCATTATTCGCTTGGAATGAAGCAGCGCTTAGGGATTGCTCTTGCACTTGTAGGCGAGCCTGACCTGCTTATTCTTGATGAGCCGATTAACGGACTTGATCCACAGGGAATAGTGGAGGTGCGTGAAACTATCCAGAAGCTTGCAAAGGAGCGTGGCATGACAATATGTATTTCAAGTCATATTCTGGAGGAATTATCAAAGCTTGCTACAGATTATGGCATTATTCATAATGGATGCCTTGTGCAGGAGCTTACAAGAGAAGAGCTTATGAAAAAATGCAGTGAGCGCATAGAGCTTACACTTGATAATCCTAAGCAGGCTATTGCTGTGCTTGATGATATGGGCTTTAGCAGCTATCAGGTTATAGATAAAGAACATATTCATATATTTGAAAGACTGGGAGAAAGTGCCAGGCTGAACATGGAGCTTGCAAAGGCGGGAATTCCAGTTAAAGGAATATCTATTACAAGTGAAGAACTTGAGAATTATTTCTTAAGGCTTACAGGGGGTGACAATCGTGCTTAATATGATAAAGATGGATGTATACAGAATGTTTCGTACAAAGAGTATGTATGTAATATGGATTATATTGCTGGCATCAGCACTGCTTACCTCATTTCTTTCAAAAATAGATTATGATGCAGTTAATAAGGAATGGGAGCAACAACAGGCAGATGACAGCAACAAGGAACAGCTTTCGCAGCAGAATACAGATAATGTCAATATTGGTATGAGTGTGGAATTACCTACGGAGCCAGGGAAGAAGGTTACGGTAATGGATGTTTTCTTTTCTAATGCACAGGGAAAGTTTTATGCACTTTTTCTTGTAATATTTGCGGTTATGTTTGCAACAGCAGATATTAAGAGCGGTTATATTAAGAATATTGGTGGACAGGTGTCACAAAGGGGTATGCTTATTGTTTCAAGGGCAGTTGCGCTTGCCTTATTTACAGCAATTACATTTGCAGGGATATTTGTATTCCAGGCAGCAGCGAATATGCTTGCGTTTAAATGTGTGGTGTGGGGTAACTGGAAGGAGATTATACCTTATTTCTTAACGGAACTTACGCTTCATTATGCATTTGTGTTAATATGTATGGCAATAGCAGTTATAATTAAGAACAATGTCATAAGCATGACCTTGTCGGTATGTCTTACCATGAATATAATGAGTATTGTGTATGCCTTTATAGATTATGTAGTTAACAGAAGGGGATTTCATAACTTCAGCATATATAAGTATACAGTAACTGGAAGGATGGCAATGCTTCCTATGAATGCAGGCAGGGATGATGTTGTTAGTTCGATGTGTGTGGCAGCTGTATTTATTATAATAATGCTGTCATTAAGCAGTTATATTTTTCAGAAAAGGGATATATAGAGAATGAGGATTATTATTGGAATATTAGCAGTAATAATTATTATACAGGCATTTATTATGTGGAAATACCAGCGGCAGATTAAGGACATCTGCCGCCAGTTGTCGTTTCTTATGGAACACGATAGTAACAAGCTGATTCAACGTGAAATAGATATGGGGGGAATAGGTGAGCTTTCAGATAAATTGAATGAGCTTCTTGACCTGCGTAAAAAAGAAAGAAATGAGTACAGAAAAAAAGAAGAGCTGATTGCAGATACATATACTAATCTTTCACACGATATAAGGACACCGCTTACATCACTGGATGGTTATTTCCAGTTTATAGAGGAATGTGACAATATAGATGACCAGAGGAGATATCTTGATATAATCAGAGAAAGGCTTAACAGCCTTAATGAAATGCTGGAGGAGCTTTTTACATTCACTAAGCTGAAAAATGATTCGTATAAGCTGGAGCTTACGGATTGTTGTATGAACAGAATATTAAAAGAAGCTGTATTTTCTTATTATGATGAATGGAAGAAGCAGGGCATCTGCCCAGATATTAGTATTACTGAGGAAATGCTGTATATATCAGGTAATAAGCAGGGCTTAAGGAGAGTTATACAGAATGTCATAAAAAATGGTCTTGATCATGGGGAAAAGAATATAAGTATCAAGCTTACCCGTGAGGATAATTACGCCTTGCTTAAAATCAGCAATTATACGGAACATCCTGAAAATATTGATTTAAGCCATGTGTTTGAGCGCTTTTATAAAGCAGATGTGGCAAGAGGCAGAGCCTCAACCGGACTGGGTTTATCTATTGCAAAAGAGCTTGTGGAGCGTATGAATGGAGATATAAGTGCAAGAATACAGGGGAATGATTTCATTATTGAGATAAAAGTTTTGCTTGTGGTATAACATGCATAGGCTGAAAACCAGGAGCCTTTCAGACAGAGGAAGGATGTCTTTCCTTAGAGGGGGCCCGCCCAGGTATAAGATATCAGGAAATTGAAGTGGATTATCTTGACCAGAACTTTAAGAATATTCTCAGAAGAAATGGATTTGAGTCATTAGAAGGATTGAGAGGATATCCAAAGAAGCATTTTATAAAGTTTAGTAATATGGGGCAGGCAACACTGCAGGAATTATATCAGATTTGATGACTTCCTATGTATGGATGCGTTTAGAATGTGGATAAAAAGCAAAGATGATTTGAGAAGTTACAGCCTTGAGGAACTTGAAGAGATGTGTCCGAAGGGTATAAGGTTGTTTATAAGATTAAAGAAGTTGAAAACAATACAAGAGTAATCTTATGTGATTTTTTAAATAAAAGAAAACTATGAAAAATAATAAATTGTTGTATTATGATGTTGATAATAAAATATGGAGGTGTATCATGAAAGCACATAAATATTGGTCAATCGGAGCAATAGTTACAATGGTTGGAACTTTTTATACAGGATATAAAGGGTTAAAAGCAG